>TARA_R110001583_G_scaffold122501_1_pt1 | contig 20306 bp, 12 predicted proteins | sample TARA_R110001583 | Tara Oceans TARA_R110001583 (sample SAMEA4398432) | marine metagenome | biome: Polar Biome; feature: [MES] marine water layer (ENVO:01000295) within the mesopelagic zone...; material: water (ENVO:00002006), including particulate matter (ENVO:01000060) such... | reverse complement strand
ATAGTATCACGTTTTCGAAGATAGACCTACTTCAACTTTTTAGGATCGATAAGGTATTTCTCACGCGCTTGTTCGTACTTATCAGTAGATACAGGGTACTTCTTTTTATACTCGAAGTCGATCTCTTGCATCAATACTTCTCGAGCTCTTGTAATGTTAGCAACAAGCTGCACCCTAATGCCGGCAACGCCCAGTAATTCATCCATTGGCGTCAAACCAACTCGAGGACCCATTGTGTCGCCCTCAGTGAATTGATGTGTACGTGGACGCTCATCAGCAAGACCAATCTCTTCAGCCTCTATACGCATCGTTCGAAGAGCCTCTGTCATGAATTCAACCAACCCAATATTAGATCTGTCAAGTTGATCAATAATCATCATTGAACGACCAGTACCAGGGATTTGCAACATATTTCGGTAAAACCACCACGACCGACCATTGTACGCTCTGAAAAATTGACGATCTTCATCACCCTCAACCATTCTCAGACGTGGGTTTCTCTTTGTATCTCTACGAACATCAAAGACATCACGAAGAACGCCTCCAGTTACAGCCAGATCCCACTCCATAAGCCATGGTGGTACTTGGTTGTATCGATCGATTTGACCTCCATAGAACGGATCTACGCCCAACGGGCCTACCGCAAGCGCCTGAAACCAAGGAGTGGCTTTTGTAAACAACATACGCATGGCTTCTTGGTCACCAAGTACAGTGTCATATGTGTCCAGAATCAAGTTGAGTGAATCCATAATAGGAACTGGAGGCATGACATACATTCTTGCGTCATTTGCATGCTTATTGGCTACAGACTTTGCAATTCCAACCATCATTCTTGATTGAATGTAATCAGGCAAAACAGCTTGAGGGTCATTGTCTAAGTTTGCTTTGTGCAGGCCGTTAGCAAGACGCAACTGATTGGTCACTCGGCTTGGCTCAGTCAACAGTGTATCGTAAAACAAATCCATGTTCTTTCGCATGTAGCTGTAGAACATGATCGTGTTTCGCATGTACTTGCGTTCCCAGTCCGTAAGCGCACTGTAGTCAAACGCTGCACGTCTTGCGAGTCCGGCTGCTTGACCTGGGGAAACTCCATCGTTCAGCTGATCGACAAAGATTGATACACGGTAAAAGTTATCAAGAGCAGTCGCTGTATCTGCAAGGTAATCGTTCCATGAATTAGCATATCTACCTGCTTTTTGAGCCACAGTTTCATTGTCGCGTAGATATTGAACAATATCTTCAGCCATTGATCTTTGAGTTTCAGCCTGAATGAAGCTTGAGTTCAACCGATACATCATTGCCATTTCAGCAATCTGATCAGCGTTGTAGATCATTCCGTTCTTGGTAACAATGATGTGGTTTCCAAACGGCTTGTAGTCTCCATCTCGGAACATTCGACCAACAACTGCCCCAACCATTTTCGGGTTCTTAGCAAGCATTGTGACGCCCTTGATGGGGTCTACAGCAGTAAACAACTGAAGAGCTCCACCAAGGAAGTTGGCAGTGTAATATGCAGGGTTTGGAATAAACAACCCAGTCGTTACACCACGCTTGATGTTTGATGCCGTAACAGGGAAAAGGTTTACGATCGTTTCAATCAGATTGGCCGTCTTGACGAACCTTTTGACCTCTTTTCCTTTCTCGACCGGCAAAAATGGTGGAGACACAGTAGACTGACGCAAAGTGTGGGCAGCATCTGAAAAGTAGGCACCACCAACAGATGCTGAACGCTTTAATGCTTCGTCTATTTCTTTTCCCATCGCCTCGGGAATCAAAGCGATACTTCCATCTGGAAACTCAAAATCAACCAGTTTTTGCCCTGCAGATCGAGTTCTCACACCAAACCGAACCAACGCCTCTTCAGCCGCCATTTGAGCGTCTAAATCCTCAAACTTGTCTGCTCCTTCAAATTTGATTCCTCTTGGCTCGTAAGCAGCGTGCCGGTAGTCTCCTTCAGGAGCAATGGGTTGTCTGAATATAGGCTGGCCATCCGGTTCTGTTGGCCGTAAAACTTCACGAATATCTCCAGACTCTTTGAAGATCTTCTGCATGTAGCCTTTGACTCGACCATAAAAAGCATGTGTCGTATCAATAGAGTGTTCACTTCCAATTGGTGAAACCACCTTCTTAGGCAATCGATAGTTTTCATTTGCACCAGGCATGCCATGCTTAACCATCATGTCATACAAACCTATCAATCTATCTTCAGCCATTAGTCTGACGGTCATTTCAAGGAATGCTTGAGCTGGGCTGTACTCTGATACTAGACTTGGGTCGAGCCTCATCGTCCCACCTCGGGTTCCAACCAAGTCATAAAGTTTTTGCCAGCCTTTTCCTCCTTGGTGGAAATACATGTACGCTTGCGCTCGAGCCACCGGTTCAGTCAATCCATCCAACATGCTTTTGAATGTTTCTCCAGCCATTGCTGTAAGGATCAATTCACCTCTTCGCTCAATGGCTCGCGCATGATCTTCCAAACGACTTTGAATCTTGTACAAAGACTCTGCAATCAAAATTCGATCAATGTCGGACAGTTTTGATACGTCAACTGCAGTTAGGCCATTTTCGGAACCAAGTCGCTCTAACTGTGTAAATGCAGTCGCCAACTCTTCACTGATGCCGTCAACACCACCAACGTCACATAGATCCTGCAAAAGACTTCTTGTAGAACTTTTAGTTAAAAACTGAAACCGTGATTGATTTGCTGGTATTTGAAAGTTTATAGTTTCGTCAGAAACATACTTTGGTTCTTCGCCAACACGTTGGATGACATCCCGGCCTTCCATGATCTCAACAGCACTAGACTTACCCTTAGTGGGCCTAACAGAGCCTATGCCTTCTTTAGTTTGCTGACGAAGTTCAGCGGCAGAAAGAATTATTTCATCTTCTTTTGCAGCTTTAAATACTGCGTACTCTTCATTGACTCGTTGTATTTCAACGTCACTAAAATTCCTGAGAATATCAAGGATTCCACCTTTCCTGCCTGTGTTGTTTGGTAAGTCCATCTCACCCATCAACAACCTTACTTGGGAAGGGTCAAGCCTCATGGCGTCTTCAAGTTGAAGTCTAAGGCCATCAAAGACTTGTTCTGCTGATGCTTCTGGATTCTGTCTTCGAATGTCTCTGGCGAGCCTCATGACATCTTGTCTGACTTCTCCAAGTTTAGACAGTTCCCGTTTAAGAAGTTCTTTGAGCTCTGGTCGAACATCTGAAAGCGGATCATCAAGTTTAAACCTTAGTTCTATTCCTTTGATGAACTTGTCCAACTTGCGTTGTGACCGAACAAAATCTGCAGTTTGATTCTTGAACGCTCCAATCAAAGAATACGCCAACGATCTTGGAATCGCTTCGGTATAAACTGTGCGCCGAGCGTATGCGCTTGCTTCTACATCCGTCGTGAGTTCGACTACACGGTTGTAGTTTTCGAACGAGATTACATCGACCCTTCCATTGGGACCAGTCAGTTCACTCGGTATTTTGTTGGCAACAAAAGGTTCTGATGCAAGACGTTGAAGAAATACCTTAAACCGAGCTTGTTGAAATTCGTCAAGATTTACAGACGATGACTTAGAGTCAGCCATACCTTTTAGCTTTTTAGCATCCATGTAGTTGGCGCCAGAAAGATTAGACCTCTTTTCAATGCCAAGAATGGATGCCATTCGTCCATTAACTCTACGGCGAATGCCTTTGACTTTGCCCTTTTCAACAAATGTTGCTGGGGTGAGGTTCACCAAATCCATGCCGCGTAACCACGAAGAACCTTCTTCTCGCTTCATCGTTTCTGCAACGACGTAGCCAATCGCCCGCGCTAAGGTGTCAACAGCGTCTACTTCGGTGATCTCATCGGTAATACCAAGAGCCTGTCGGACATAGTCTGGATTTGTTTCAATATCTGCGAACACGCGCTTTTTACCGGAAGTAGCTCTTTTCCCCTCGATAAGTCTTTCTTCAAGAACACCAGATGACGAAACCCAAGTCTTTTGACGTGTCACTCGATTGATGTTTCTCTCAATCAACTCAGGCCGGAAGAATCGGTCAGGACGTAAAAGTAAGTCGATCATTCCACGCTTTTGTGGATTCGTAATGATGACTTGCTTCGCGTCACCACCCATTCGAGCGTACACAGAGGTAAGGTTTGCAAACAACTGTTGAGCCAAAACGGCATCAGCGCCAAGCTTTCCTTCAGCATGAATCACCTTGCGAAGCATCTGTTCAGCTGCTGTGATTCCATCTTTGGAAAGTTTGTTTTTAGGCATCTTTTTAGATCTGCCGATGTTTACCTCTTTACCAAACTTGTCAGCAAATCTTCCCGCCCATTCTTTACCCATCAAATCCACAAGCAAAGCACTGTTGTTTTCAAACAAACGAGTCATTGAAACAACATCATCGCTTCTCAAGATTTCGATAAATGTATCAACACTGTCTAAGTCAATGTCCGTCAAATATTCTTTGGCTTTCTTGCCGCCGACTCTGACTTTGATTTTGTCTGGGCCGTCTGTTCCGTCAGGAAGCTTGGACTTCACTTTTTGAATAGTTGCTTTGCCAAAAAAGTCTTTAGGCTCGGTGATCTGTTTTATTTGAGTTCGAACTGCATCATTGTACGCCCTGGTCTCCATCATCGCGAGCAGTACAACTTTTTGCTCTGGCGTTACGTCGCCGTCATCTACAAGCTTCTCTAGTTGTTTTCGAAAACCAAGATACTCTGAAGTGCCTCTCAACTCTACAGTGTCAGCATCAGCGCCAGTCTTGTTTAGAACCCGCAGACCCCGAAGGTACGAGCTCTCATTTTCTGCGGCTACACCTTCAACAATTTGCTTTACGTCAGAATATTTGATTCCAGCAGCACCAAGCACCCGCTCGAGTTGCACTTCCATTTCGAATGAAAGAACGCCTGGTTTGTAATTGTCTGCAGCTTTCGAGCCCTTCGGAAACAACCGTGTTCCTTCCTCAGTCTCAAGAATGTGCCTCACAACAGCCATAGTTACATCGGCAGAGGTCTCAAAAACATCCGGCTTGTAGTTCGATCGTACACTTACTGAAGCCTGATCAAAGTTTTCGCCTTCTTGCATCTTTGTAAAAATGCCATCGGCAAACTTTCGTTCCGTTTCAGACAATGGAATGACGTTATCGCCAAGTTCATTTACAACAGGATCTCCACCCTCAAGTTTTGCCGCTTGTGCTGCGTCGTCTTGATCCAGCATGATCTTCAAAGCATCGGCATCTGGAGACGGAGGAAGTCGATCAGTCAGTCTATTTAGTGCGAGAGTCGCACGCTCATGAATGTTGTAGAGGCGATTGTACAAGAATGGAGATGCGCCTGCTAAAAATGCGCGCCCCTTAAAGTCTTTGACGCCCAACCTCTTGACCATCGAACTGCCTCTTGATGCAGCCTTGACCGAGTGAGCGACTGGTCCAATGTGGATTTTTTCCCACGGAACAAGGAAGTCTAAGGCCCCACCAATAAACAACTTTGCGTGGAACTCTGATGTTCCACGTTCTTTACCGTCGATTCTCGCTTCGTTGGTAAGGTGAACTGTAAACCCTTGGTTGCCTGATTCAATGTTTGCAAGAGCTCGCGACAGCCACGTAGAGTCAATGTCACGAAGTCCGTAGTTGTAGTAGTAGTCACGGCTTGCTGGGGTAATCGGAATGTCGCCTGGTAGTCTTGCTTCAGCGACACCTTCAGTAAACACACCGAGCATTCTCATAAGCTTGCCGAAAGTGTTTTCGACAATCATGACCTCATCGCCAAGTTTCTCACTTGAAAACAATGCGTCTGCAATGCCCTTCTCAAGAACTCGAGCGGCCTCTCCTGCCTTGCCTTTCGCCTTGATTACCCGGTCAGCTGACTGAATAGCTTGATCCAGCATGCTTGTTGTCGATGGCACACTGCCGGTCCATACAGATGGGGGCAACGAGCCAAAAGATACTTTGTTTAGTTTGGCTTGGATTTGTTTATCTGTGGCGTCGGCATCAAGAAGAGAAGCAGCTTCGAACAATCGTTTGTTTGGGCTGTTTTTAAATCTGTCGGGATCTGAAGCAACTTGTTGTTTGAACGTTTCAACTGATGGTGCTTTCATTTGAAAACCAGAAGGTAGGTCTTCATACGATTGCATCATCAACATTTGACTCAGTTCTTGATTCAGTTGATTTTTGATGTCTCCATTAGACATCCCTTTTTCTCTCGAAGACTCGACTATCTCAACGATTTGCTCAAAGCTTTCTGTGGGTAGAGCAAGCCTTGTTTCTTTTAAATACGCTTCACGTTCTTTTTCATCGATCAATACGTCGGAAAACATATTTGGAATTCCGATTTTTACAGCTGCACGCTCTACCAAGTCTGGAATGTTTTTGATTCCATATGGAATGAACAGGCCGTCTTGATCTGGATCTTTTCTATCTCGGCCCCAAAATGACTGCCTGTCTACGCCAATACCAGCGTTCTTGGCCTCTTCTTCGGTCATTGGGTCGCTACCTTCCCAAACCTTTCCAAGAGCAGCCATGGTGCCTTCTTCATCGATCATGGCACGTATTTCACGTTCTGTCTTACGAACGTCTTCCATTCTCGCTTCAAATGCAGACATACCCTTTGGAGTGTCTTGCATGCCGATCAATTTACGTTGACCAAAAACACGACCACCAACAGCCATCATGCCAGTGCCTATCGGCTCATCATCAGACTCGTATCGACCATACTGAGAGTGAACTAGTGCTTCTTTAGACTGTTTTCTTGCTGCTTTTTCCGCATCTTTAGGCAACATGCCAGCGGCGATGTTTCCTTCGTACAGATACTCTTCAATCTCAATACTCTGATCAATTTGAGCTTTCTTATCGGCTATCGGAAGTGGTCTCTCAAAACCTTCAGGTAAACGCAACGATGGTCTAAATGCAGTAGATTTTGTATAGTCTTGCGGGCTTACCAGACTTTCGCCAAAGCTCATCTCAATATTTGGTTCATCATCCAAAGATACATCTGGACCTTCAATGCCCGCAGTAGGACCAAAGTACTTCTGAAGAATATCTGTATCACTCGCCTGGATGTCTGTTTCTTCAGCCACGCTTACTCCAAAAGTTGTGCCAATACATTATCGGGGCAGGCCCGTGTCTTCAACTGCAGCAGCACCATCATTTAAAGGAGCCGTGGCGTTTATTAGAACATCTTCATCATCAAACTTGTCTCTTAAGATTTCTGTATCTCGCTTGTTCATTTCAAATCTTTCGTCGTCATACGGCTGAATAATATCAGTAGCCCCACCACCAGTTAGTGCGCTGTACATTGAACCAAGCTTAGTTGTGTCTTGCATAATCTTGGTAGATTCATCAAGTAACTCTAGTCTTGTTTTATTCAACGACTGTTCTTTTCTCTTAAAGCGTGCATAGTTTTCTGGTTGTGTTTTCAAACCGCCACTACCGCGTCCTTCTTTTTCTATTTGCTTGAGTGCATTTTCAACGGCATTTCTATCAGCGGTGTTTCGGTCCCGCTTAGATTGTTGTTCGTTCAATCGTTGTTCTAATATTGATTTTGATTGTACAACGGTCGGGGCCAAATCTAGTGCTGCCTCAAGATTGTCTCTCAGTGCGATTTTAGGAGAATATATTGCGTCTTCTTTTTCAAAAATAGCTTTTCGAGAAGGCAGTTCATCACGAAGTCTAAGAGTAGCTAAACTTGTATCTCCAGCACTAAATTTTCTATCTGCCTTTACTGCTTCTTCATACCGACTTTTTGATTCGTCGTATGCAGGCTGTATCGACAAAATGTCTCGAAGAGTTGTATTCAAAAAAGTTCGAATGTCATTAGTCTCTTGTTGCCTGCCAAGTACAGTTGTGGACTCTCCAAGAAACCTTGGGTCGTATTCTTCATAATCCACAGACTCCATCAACTCAGAAGCAGGCAGAACAATCTCTCCATCGAGATCTAACGATTCAAATACGGGCCTATCCGTTACCACTGTTGGCCTAACGACAGATGACTCCATATCGTCGCCGAAAGCAGCAGGCTCATCAAACACGTATGTCTCTTCAGCACGTCTAGCGTCTTCTGATCGTTCAGAAACAGACCTGCTTCGACCAGGCCCCCTCATTGCAGCACGGTTAGTGTCAACCGCAGGGTTGTACTTGCGAGCCTTTGTCTTCTTTCCCTTGAGATATCGGTCTCGGAAACTTCCCATTAGAGCACTCCTGAACCTTCAACTGCGAGCGAATCGGCTACATTTTGAAGGTTATTTAATTGGATATCCAGATAATCTATGTCGGCACTTTTAGTGTAGTTATCGATTTGACTCAGAAATGCGTTTCCTACATCACCGCGTACTTCACTATCAGTTGAGTTGATGACGCTGTGTTCTTTTACAAGAGCATTCTGAAATGCCTCAACGTCGCCGGTTGAATCGTAGTCCTTCTTTGCTTTCTTGATATTGCCAATCGAACGACTGACCGCGTATCCAGGCTGACCTTCTGCTCTCGCAGTTTTGATTGACTTGTCTGATTGCGATTGTTGCCAGCCAATGAGTTCATCAGAAAACTCTTGAGCGAGCTGTGGTTTCAGTTCTGGCTCCACTTCATCAAGAAAACTCATTGCTTCACTGAGATACTCTCCGATTTCTACCTTCTCGCCACCAGACTCAATCTTGCCGTACTTTTGTCCAGCAAACATAGGAGAGTTTACGGTTTGCAGCATTCGCTCAAGATTGCCACGAACGAGGTCCACGTCTTCTGAATCGAACGATCTTAGGGTGACGCCAAACTCGCCGGGATCTTTTGTCGCCCCTCTAAGCGTAGCCAGGTTGTCGGTAGAACTTAACAGCACATCGATTGGAGCTTTCCCGCCAGAACCAGCAACTGAAGTCAATCCCTCATAACGATCTGGAATCTTGAACCTGCCTTCTTCAGAAGATTTGTCGGCTATGGTTTTTGCGTAATCTGGGTCAATATCAACCAGTTCAGCATACCTATCCATCGACTCACTCAGTGCCGATGGTCGAGATGAAAGAGGCGCAAGCGCAAGGTTTCTATTTGGGCCTTTAGCCAGTTGCTTATAATCAGCAGAAGCGGTTTGATACTTTTCTGTTTGATCAGCAATCATAGAATCTAACTGTTGAAGACGCTTGGTATAGAAACTCGCCAACTGAGATGGGTCGATACCCTCACCCATTTGCTTTCGAACTGATGTCGTGCGTGTAGACCCTTGAAGATAAAGTGGAAGACGCTCTCTTTGGCCTGGACTTAAGTATCTTGGATCTTCGTATGCTCGAAGGTCATGTTCTGTGACGCCTGATTTTGATCCCAAATAAGATCTTAGCTTGTTTCCAGCTTCCTCAGAAATTTCATTTCCAGCGATCTTTCGTGCTATCATTTCAGAAAGACCAAAAGCCAATCCTGCATCATGCGCCTTGTATCTTGCACCGCCTTTTGCCGTATTTTTGTATGTTTTCATGACCCAACTTTCCATGGCCTCTGGATTGTCGGCATAACGAGTGATCTGTTTTTCAAGAGTTCCAGCAAGGTCACCACCAAAGTCAAAATCTGCACCATCTTCTCGATTTTGTTCCTCGATTCGGTCCATCTTCTCGGCCATCTTAATGGTCCCAGGGTCTGTTGAACTGACCGAAACCGAACCACCACCAGTAGGAGATGCCCTCAACCGGGACATGTCACTGACAAGCTTACGACGCTCTTCCATCAAGTCTTTTAGGATTTCGTATTGATTCGTTGGGTCCGCAGCCTTGAGCTCTCGAGCGTATGCCTCTTTGTTTTCTTTGAGACGTGTCCCAATAAACGTTCCAAACACGGAACTGAGGCCACCTTCACCGCGTTTGAAATCAACGTCGTACTTTCCTGTGACTCGAGCCATAATAAATCCTAATCAAGTTTTGAAAAAACGTGCCACTGCTTGGATGATGCAATCAGAATAACCGCTTGGTGCGATACAAGTTCAACACCATCTGTGTCATCCAGTGTATCGCTTCCTGAAGTTAAGACACGACAGATCTTTGATAGATCTTTGTCCACTCGCTTTACGTATATCCTTCTACCTACGTTGTTTGACACTGGAGGAAGAATAAGAGTTACCGTCTGCTTCAGCGCATTTAGGAAATAAATGTCTGCCGTCCCAACAATGGCCCTATCATTTACCTCGACAACTTCATTCACCGTACTTGAAACGGTTTGTGTCTCTTCTGTTGTTATGTTTATGGGGTTGCCCAACAACACACCATTCGACGTGACACCTCCACTGAAGTTCCACGTTGCTGCCATATTGCAGTTTTGTGGCCGTATCGAGCCGGGAATGATGTTGTCTGCATCAACACTACCGGACGGTAACCTAATCTCAGTAAGAGCCTGTTCCAGCATTTGCTTGAACTCCCCGTACTCGCGGCGATTTAGCGAGCGGGGTGGCATTAGTCAGATGTTCCTTCTTCAAGCAGTCCGGCCTCTTTAGCAAGCGTATAGAACAAATACCCTCGGCTTGGATCTTCTCCAGCAGCAGGAGGCTTTGAGTCTTTCATCATGTCCAAGGTGAACGGAGCGTCATCCGTAGGCTCACCATTTTCATCCAGAATGATCCATGATTCGTCTGCCTCGTTCCATTGAATGATGCGGTCTGTATTTACATGTTTGAATTTGTTGTCTGGCAAAGGTTTAAAGTTCTTATGTAAGGCGGTCGTCATTCCTTTGATTCTTTTCGCTTCGAGGTCCTCGATGTACTCCTCGTAGGTGGCAGGCGACCACTGCGCGGCGGAGGCCTTTTCTTCGGCCTCTCTTTGTTCTGGCGTCATTCTTCTAAGTCTTTCCGCTTCTTTCGCCGCTTCGAATTCTTGCGTTGTCGGAGCTCCCTCTGGCCGAGCAATCTGCCCCTCTGCTTGACCACCTGATTCTGGTTGGTGTTTCATGATTGCAGCATACGGATCACTTCCAGGTCGAACCATAAGTCTCAACGGATCACCATTTTTGTCTTTCCTTACAGGGTCAAAGTAAACAATGTTTCCGTCATTTTGAAGCGTGTATTCGACTCCGTGCCAAGTCGCCCCCGGAGGTGCTGGGTCTTTCCAAGTTGTTGGCCGGACTGGTGCGTCCGCCTTTTCTTCTTCTGGAGTTTTACCTGTGTCGCCTGTAGTATCAACAACGTTTGGAGACCTCTCTCCCGCCAACTGGTCTGCAGCTTTACGTGCAGCCCTGGGCCTACCTTCAAACGTCTTAACAAAGGATGAGATCTCTTTTTCATCAAAGTCTGCTGCACGCAACTTTTCAACCTGCTCGTCAATGGTTTTTCCAGGAGCGTAGGCCATCAAGGTTCCAGCCAACTTTCCAGCATCAGAAATAAACTTGTGCAGTGGCTCACGGATGTACTTGTTTCGAAGTTCAAGCATCATTGCATCAATCTCTTCGATGCCCTTTCTCGTCTGTATGTCCTGATCTGCTTTGACTTGTTGACGACGAACATCTTCCGCTGCGATATCGGCTCCAATCTCAAGGGACTGTTGAGCGATCTGCTTGACACCAGCATCACCCGCTGCAAGAAAATTACGCGCTGAAAAGTCACCAGTAGATGCAGCAATCTTCTCCATGCGCTTCTGAACGGCCTCTGCCTTGCGTTCTGCAGGAGCAAGAGCAGCATCCCTGCGAGCATCCTTCTCAGCCTCTGTTTGGTAATCAGGGCCCTTTCTGAGCTCCGCCGCAAGCCTAGCCTTCTCTAAACCCTGAGCCTTAATGGCTGGGTCACCAAAGATGCTTGCGCCAATGCCATACTGAACAGCCTCTGCAGCCAAACCAGCAGTACCAGCAAGTAGAGCCTGACGGGTCTGTGCTTTCTTCTGTTGCCTGTACAAGTCCGTAGACATTGTCCGAGGTACGTACTCACCAGTTTTCTGGTTGAATACCATTTCCTCGCCAGTGACCTCGTCCTTCTTAGTTTCTGTATCAGCCATGTCAATCACCCAAAGTTACGTTGTTCAAAGCGTTCAAATTGGCCCTTACCGCCACCAGTTACCGGGGCCTCTCTCATCGATGAAGCCAACATTTGATCGTCATCCTGCATCTTGGCGAGAAGGTTGGCTCCCTCTAAATCGGCCCTTGCGCCCCTCTCAGCAGCGACTTGCCGCTTCTTTTTGGCCCTCCAATCCTTTTGAAATCCTCTGGCGGCTTGCCTTTGGGCCTTTTTTTGTCCAGCACTTTTGCCTTTCTTGGCTCCACTTTTACCGCCAACAGCACCACCAATCCAACCACCTGCTGCTCCACCGATCGCAAGTCCAGCAGCAACACCTGCAGGACCACCAAAAAGACCAAGGCCACCACCGACTATCATTCCAACAGTAGATCCAGTCGAAGCACCCTTAGCCGAACCCTTAGCGCGACCAGCAGCCTGACCTTCAGCCGCTCCAGCTCTACTCGCTGATTGAACTTGCCTGTCGTATTCTGCCATTTTGTGCCTCGGAAATGATTATCTCATGAATCATCTGTTTTCAAAAATCATTCAGGAAGTAAATCTCTATAATATGCGTCTACAATAAAATTTCTGGCCTGAAAGAAGATAAATTTACTTTTATCTATAAAAGGTTTCTCTGAAAATCCATAGCGGGTTGGACTATGGCTAATGTAGTGAGTGAGAATGGGGTAGCCAACTTCGTTTCCCTTAACAGGGTAGCAAGCCAAGCCGATATCATGAACTCCTTCTGCCAAGTCCAGCTGTATATTAAAAAAATGTTGATGACGACCAATCATTGGGAATTCTAAAAACCCGTTGATCGCGGGGTGCCCGGCGGCACCGCCCGTTGGGCCGTCGCCATACACCCCCGTACCGGTGTAGTATTGCGACCTACCGCCACAGGTAGATGTATAAATCTTTCTTCTGGTGTGAGAGTAATTGATTCCATTGACCTGTAAAAACGTATACGCAGCAATTTTATTTTCATAACCGCCAGTTTCGGTGGTGCCCCACCACCTCCTGTATCTATTGGTGTCATTTACACCACCAAATTCATAACAATAAAAACTACACATGACGTTTACTGTAGCTGACTGTCTTAGCTTTATACTAGTAGTAGTGCCCGGTACTGGCAAGTACCCAGTACCGCTGGATTGAGAATTAAAAATCACACCATCATTTATAGAATTTTTGGTTTCTCTGAAGTGAGTCTGACCACTTACAGCAACCATTCTGGGCGAAGGTGACCCATAAAATTCAGGTCTATATATATGCTCTGAACTCACCCAGCCCTCATTCACGAAAACCGGATGGTCGATAGGCGCTTTGTTTTGCAACTCTTTGGACGTGATCCCAGCATTGACAAATGTTTCTGTAAGAGCCATGCCATCGTTGATGTGGTCTTCATCTAACGTATTGCTTGAATTTATTTTTTCTATCAGATCATCATAAAGCGGCATGTCATCTCCGATATTTTGTCACGTTCATGCTTAAGTTATCTAGTTCGACACTATTCATTTTCGTGGCGGTAGTAGCAACACCGTCAGAAATAGGGTGATCGTCTACTAAGTAGCTATACTTTCCATTTCTTGCGCGCCAACATAGCTCTACACTTACCGTTGTCGGTTCATCGAGGTTGACTATTGACTCGGAATAAGCTGAACTAGCATTTGAAACACCAAAAACAACAAACATGCAAAACGATTGCCTCATGCTACTTATTCGATCGAACCCATATCTAGATGGGGCGCCGTCCTCTGCTCGAAATCCGGTATCCACATTATCGCCAAGATAAGAGAAAGCTGGATTGAGGCACATTCTTTGATAAACAAAAACACCGCCGACGCTTTTAGTGTTTTTCGCAAGTCTGGGAGTCTCCACAATGCCGAAGCCGTCAACGCCAGATTTAGGCGCGACATACAATCCAAAATCCCATGCGTCGTTGCTAGTTAGGGAAAAAGCAGCGCCCCCGACCGCGCTTCCCTTCTCGTACCTCCTTTCATTTCTTTGTTGTGAAACAGAAAACGAGCATCTCACAACGGCGTAAGTATCGGTTTGAGGGTCCCAAGTGAAATCAACTCTTGGGTGTTCTCCATGACTACCAGAAAGGCCATCTATGGGTCCTTTGGTGAAACTTGAAGGGTGTGTACCCGATTCATTGGGCACTTGAAGTATATCCATACTCGATAAAGAGCATCTTTCGGCAGATCTAAAAGACATAGCGTTTCCAAAAGAACGACGATCTAAACCTTCTTCTCGTATATTTTCTGGACCTATACCATCGTCTAGGCTTGCATTTAATTGCCCATACACACCAGTTAGGGTGCTTTTCTTGATTACTTGACCCTCAATGAGATCATTCAAATTCAAATCGAATCTACCCATTATCTCTTCCTATATGTGACGAGCATATTCACACTATACAAAAGGCAATCACGCCTGTACGTATCCCCATTGAAGTCCTCCAAAGTTGGAATACCTTTAACCGGTGGAGCCCAGCCAGATGCCTCTATAGAGATATCGTCTCCTGGTGAATACCAAAAAAATCTGCCCTCTACCTTTGCTACGTTTTCTCTCCCCTTGAGCACTGGTGCAGTCCCACATAAATAAATCGGATGAGATTGGTACTCATTCCCCAAGGGGCCGCTCTCGGCTACCGACATTCCATTTAAAGTCAACCTCCACTGAGAGCAAAGGATATACATGCCCTTTACTTTAAAGTTTTTGGTTTGCTTCATGAAGGCTTGATATGCGCGAGGATGGAGCAAATGGTCGCTAGACAAAGCGCCTACAGTGGCGTCAATGAGGTTATGGACATCTTGATTTGGAAACGATCCATAATTGTAGTGCCACTTAGACCAAGAAACAGAACCACAAAACTCAACAATAGCCAAGCCATCTTGATCGGAAGAAAACTTTACCCTCGGTAAATTTTTGTGACCATTGGCTTCAATCTCTCTTCCTTTCACTTCCGCATCGTCGATCATCGACGTTCCGGCGTGATGCGGTATCGTGTCCATTTCGGTTGGAACAAGAAAATTTCGGTCTTCTGTCATGAGGGCTCTATCTTGCCAGCCAGATGCATTGGCATGGTTGAAGATAAACATACTCTGGCCGCGTCCATGATTTTCTTGATCTGGACCAATCAATTCAGTAAACGTATTTCTTTTAGTCTCATTTTTCCCGATGGCTTGTCGATTCACATTATCTGCATCGAGAAAGCCATTGAGTTCAGATACAAACTCATTCGTATTGATTCTGAATTCTGATGGCTCAACAACGTCACCACCAGCAACACGTTCTTGTCTAAATTTCCAAGCCACTCTATCTCCTACTCGACCGCAAAGCCTTGTTGAGAGGCTTGATGTTTCTCTGCTCTCCGACCTTGGCTTCAAGATCATATCCAATGATCTCTATTTTGTTTCCACTTGAGGCGGCAAAAGAAACAGACATTTCTCTTACTGGACCACTATGTGTGGCAGAAATATCGTATCTCAAAACGATTGGTCGATACGCAGTCCATTTATCTTTTTCATAAACTGCAGACCCATACACTGGATAGGTTTCATTAGGGTCTTGCTGGTCTGAGTTTTGACCAGAAACCCGAGACTGGTCAATCGACCTATTTACGCGGTAATTGATCTCTAATGGATTGTTTCCATAACCAACTACGTAGGGCATCAAATATGCCGGCCTGAATGTAGTAAATACGCTCTGGTAGTTATTGGACACCGTTTCATACTTAGAGGCTATTGTATGATCACCCTTACCCGCAGCACCTCTTGTATAAACATGCAGACCAGCTCTCGTCGCATCGCTTCGATCATTACCACCGAAAAATAAATACCCTCTGTGGTCTTTAGTGGTGACCATGCATTCCATTGGAAAGTTCTTCCGTATACTCCAAGAGCCAACCTCGTAATGGTATATAAAGCAGATGTTGTTTTCAATGGAGCCATCTATCGGCAGTGAGAGCCAATACTCCTTATCTTTCTGATAAACAGCAGAACACGCGCGTATGGATGCAGCAGTATTGACCCTCTCCAGTTGATTTGGAATTTCGGAGCCTAAGTTCACCACTGAAGTAATGCTTCCAGTGTTTTCAAGAGCTCCCTCAAGTAAGTAGATCGACTTCTCACTCAAGAAGACAACACCGAGACCAGGCAACTCTGCAATAGAGTCTGGAGCAATGCAACCAACATCTTTGTTTAATGTTTGAGCAACGAAACCAGAAGCTGGGCTACCCTTCACAAGATAAATGCCTCTGGTCTTAAAAACAATCAAGGCGTTTTTAGTTGCCCTCATTCCTGTGATTGGACCACCATCGTCATCACCGACAACAAGAATATTATCTTCTGGAAAACTTTCTGGAAACAACGGGGCGGAATACCTGATCTCATTTAGTTCTTGCCCAGCTGCGAACATGGTGTTCTTAAACACAGACAAGAATTTCGTTCGTGGCGGAAAGTTACCCAAGTCAAGGGTATCAAGAAGAGAACCCAAAGCTGTATCAGGATGGCCGTCAGAAAACACTGTTGTCATGTTGTCAGAAATTTCTTTCAGAAAATAAAAAGACCTCTGATCGCTCTTACTATACAAATCGCCTTTCGAGTCATACACGTTTCTTGTTCTGTAAATGCGCCTCGCCACACACTCTGTTGGTCCCACCGGAAGAGTAACAGAAATTATTCCCTTCCCGTGACGGGTCCTTTTCTTGCCGCCTCGACCGTTTTCTATCGAAGAGATCCCGCTTGCATCTGATGCCGCAGACTCTTGACCACGCTCGTTCACGTAAGTCACTTTGTATTGGTATCCACAGGTTCGAGTATCAACCTGCTCCATGCAATAGTAGTTGAATCTCATGCCGATATTGCTGTCAAATTCAGGATGAAATGGGGAGGCTTGAGCGAAACTGCCACCTATCTTGTATCTGTACCTTCCAGCGCCTATTTCTGCATCGCTGGTCGAGCCCAAACCCCAATATGGAATATTTGCATGACACGTATAAAATCCACGACCTGATGGGCCGGATCTTTGGACCTCGCCAACCCCGATGTCCGCAGTAAACACCGGAAATTCGCCAAAGTCGTTGTCTTTTCGCGCCGTAGCAGTTGCGTCACCAACAGCAAATGGAAATGTTGTAGAAATGTCCCAGGCACTAGCATTTGATGTTGGGGCTGGAGGCTTTTTTGAAAAACCAGCCCGCTCACAGTAGTCGCCATCAAACACAATGGCTTCATCAAAACCATTCACTAAATAAAGACGACCACCATACGATTGAGACTGAGTCCTAATCGAAAGTCTAGAAGCATTTCTGTTATCCAATTTTGGAAGAGCATTACTAATTGTTTCTCCGAATTTCCCTGCATACTTCCGTAGAATCTTGAACGGTTTGGCTGCAGTATCAAGGCCAGTGCTGCCAGAATAAGCAGAAGACTTGTATTTAGAACCGTCAAAGGCCTTCAACGTCACGGTTTTGTCTAATACAAGTTCGCTACCTTCAAGGATGTAATTTTCCTCTTCGAAGATCAACCACTGACGAGCTCCGTTGTGTTGAGCAAACCAATGTAGTGAAGTTATCTTTGAGTAAGATGTGCCAGTAGTCGTAATGGTCGCTTCATATGATTCATCACCGGCCACAGGTTGTAGTGGATTTTCTGTTTCAACCGTAGGCAGATCAGGCTCAAAGACTTGAATGTACCCTCCAGATGTTCGCCAGGAGTCGTTTGATGTCCAAAACATATCTTCAATCAACAGAGCATCTTGTGGATCAACGATCCATCGCTCGTCCATTCCACGAAGATTAAAAGTCTGAAGAGTAGTTGTATCCATCAATCAAACCTTTGTTGGAACGCCAAATCGCTCACCAACGAATACTGCTTTATCAAATCCTCTACGAACATACTTACGATTTGTTCGAGACAAGTACTTCTGCTTCATCCTGTCCATAAGCTCGATTGACTTGCCTTTATACAACTGAGCCTGAGTCGTCATACCGTGTTGCAAGCAAATGTCTGCCAACGACATGTAAACCAGGAGGTGGTGGTACTGAACCGGCCATTCAGGGGTGTCAGCGTCCGCTACAAGACGTTTTGGGCGCGAGAGGTAACGAATCTCTACGTTCATGTCTTCGCTGGGAGGACGGTACACCTTGATGGTTTGTCTCGGGCCAGACTCATCAAGTACCTTTACCTTCGACAACTCACCATCGTGGTAAGTCCAGATGCCATGCTCAAGGAACTGAGACTGAGGGAAGCCAAGGATGGGAGTTCCAATCGATATTTCATCAGGAAAACCAATTCTGTCATCACCGGCATCAGCAAACTCTTCCTGCTTTTTACCAATGTCTATTACTACCCCATCAGTGAAATGATCACCAATGTGCAGCCATCTCTGGTGCCCCTGCCACATATTCAGTATTTTGATCGTTTCTGCGGACGTTGAAGAACTGGTGTCAAGGTTGACCATATTTGCAACAGTTACGTCGTTGTTCTCCATCACTTTCCGACGATAGAACCGCTTGACCCTGCCAGTCAATCTGAGTCTTGTGTCAACATCGAAAAGGGTTTCATCTATTGACGTATCGGAATCGGCGTCAGGGCCGTCCGTTAAAAGAACATCAGTACCGCGATTAATTACATCCGTCTCTGTTCTACCGAATGTGCCCTCTCGCCTGAAGTCTCCCTCTACGCCTTCTGATGCTAAAGTTACCCGCCAGTAACCAACTGTGGCGTTTTCATCTTTCAGCGGAAACTTAACCCTGGTCACTGGAGACGGTGGAGACTCAAGACCAGCATAAACGAATGTGTAGCAGTACTCGTATGTATCTCCAGCAATCAATGAAGCGTGTTTGTCAGCATCTCCTCCATCTGGATTTCTGGGGTTAATACGACTAATCATTGGGGGAACCATGGGGGCCGATATATGAACCGGCATCCCTTCAATCGCAACTACAGGGTCACCACCACTGTCTCGGTCTAAAGATAGGTGTTCTTCTTTTGCTGAATCAAGAAAAACAATGCGGCCACGATTAGGAGCAGTGTTTACCGTAGTTGATATAGCATCTGAGGCTTGCGAATGAACCGGAAGTTTCAAGCCACGGTCAACCATCCCAAGCACTTCAATGCAGTCAGCTGGGAGGTAGTACTGACGGAACTCAATCTTCCAGTCATTGTAGTAAGCTTTAGTGGTCAGAGCCGTTCCGCTTGCGGTACTCGGATCGAGGATAGGGCGATCAAGTACGATTCCAGAAAAGTCCGATGGTTGATATCCTTCCGGCCATTCTTCACCGCCCGTGCCGCCGTATCTACTTGTCAAGGCACCATAGTCTACATGTAAGTCAGGTAAATCATATATGCCAGTAATGGTGAACTCTCGTTCACTGGCACCATGCGACATTCCAATTCTTGTCGTGAAAGTATCGTTGTCGTTGATCACCAGTGTGTTTCCAAGCATTTCTGGTGTTGGCAATGTATCTGCAGTGCCTACGAATTGAAGGACGTTGCTCGCATCAAAAGTAGTCGTCGGATTACCAACAGAAATCCTGTTGGTTGTTCCGTTACCCGTGATGTCTGCACGGAGCGTAAGTTTCGATGTCTTCTGCCTGAACAGCCAGTTGTACTGACTGGAGAGTTGCAGGTAGTGGCGATTAACTACCCGTGCCACCTGGCTCTTGTAAGCTTCCAAATCGGGGTTGTAATCGAGTGCTGAGTTGATTTCTTCTGTGAGCTCTTTGAGATTCACGACGTACCCCTAATAAAGAAAACGGCTGCTGAAGTAGTATACCCCAGCAGCCGAGAATGGACCCAGAGTCCGGTAGCGATTCTTATCAGCCGTAGAAGCCGTGATCGTAGATGAAGATCTCACCATCGGTACCATCTGAACTGAATGCCTTCACACACAGAGCGAACGGTGCGGTCTGGTGGTCACTGGAATAGTCACCGACAGATTCAACTTCAAGAACGGCCATACCAACGAGATCGCCAACAAGAATAGCTGTACCAGAAGCAGTGCAGTCTGCGTTGTGTCCTGCGACCTGAACAAGAATAGTGTCATTCTTGACAGCAGCACCTCCACTGTTGTCCACAGTCTTGGTTTCGGCGCAAACACCAATAGTGATTGCCAAATCGGCACCAGTACCACGCTTTACGTTGAAACCAGCACCCGCAACGTCGGTAACAGCAGTATCAATGATCATAACTTCACCCTTGGTGAAAGTTGTGCTTGTTGATGCTGCAACTTGCGTGTTCAAACGAACAAACTTCTTGGGAAGATGGCTGACGCCATCGACTCCGTCACTCTTATAAATTGGCATTTTGTCCTCCTACTCTCGAGACTTTGCCTATGAAATAGGGTGAGGGCCGACATGACCCTCACCCAAATGGAA
>TARA_R110001583_G_scaffold46761_3_pt1 | contig 20330 bp, 16 predicted proteins | sample TARA_R110001583 | Tara Oceans TARA_R110001583 (sample SAMEA4398432) | marine metagenome | biome: Polar Biome; feature: [MES] marine water layer (ENVO:01000295) within the mesopelagic zone...; material: water (ENVO:00002006), including particulate matter (ENVO:01000060) such as...... | reverse complement strand
CAGGGGGACTTGAACCCCCACGACCTAAGTCATTAGCCCCTCAAGAATGCTCACCAAAACGACACATTCAACATAAATACAACAACTTACATGTAAATCTACTTTGTATTCGTTCAGAAATAGTTGCAGCACCAGTCATTTGAGATCAATAGCTTACATCTGAATTAGCAACCAAAATAACTTTTCTAGCCATTAAATTATATTCGTTTGATTATTCTGTGCTGCTGTAATTTTTAGATTGAATACTCTATGGTGCAATCGCCCCCTAAACGCCCTAGAAATAAGTTGGGGTAAATTTCCTATTTACAAAAAGAGAATGATTTCTTATTTTAAACAAGTTTTGATCTTATCTAGGTTCCAGCTTTATTGACCAGTATTGCTCTTTAGTTAAAGTTTCCAACTTTATTTAACTTCTATAATAGTTTGGGAGGGTAATAGAGTTTCATACACCCCAAAAAAACTGATTGATCAACAAAACCGAAGGCACATAGTAAAAACTGTATTACTCAAAGACTTTAAATATAGTTCACACAAAAAAAAGCACTAACGAATACAAAAATCAGATGGGGTGGTTACATCTCCTCTGTTAGCTTCAATTTTGGATCCAACAAAAAGCCCATTGCGGGGCTTTAGATTAAAAATAAGTTATGGGGAAAATGAGAATAGATCTCATGTGTCACCGACCCCTCTTATTTTAATGGCTTTTTATGCACGTGTAAAAGCAGGCTACCTGTTTATACGGGCCCAGGCTTTTCACAGTCAGCGTCAGCCTCTGCATCTAACGTTAACAAATCGGTATTACCACCGGTGGCAACTGTATTGATGCTGACAACCCGTTCTGTGGCAAATCTATACAAGTAGTGTGGCCCACCCGCTTTAGGTCCTGTACCTGACAGGTGATGCCCGCCAAAAGGCTGTGTGCCAACCACAGCTCCGGTGATATTTCGGTTAGCATAAATATTACCGGCGCCGGCCTGTTTGGCGACATACTGGATACGGCTTTCAATGCGACTATGGATACCAAACGTCAAACCGTAGCCGCAATTTGCTATTTCCATTAACACCTCATCAAACCGCTCCGCTGCAAATCGGATAACGTGCAAAATTGGTCCAAAATGCTCATCAGTAAGATCGTCAATATGGCTGATTTCAAACATGGCGGGGCCTACAAACGTGCCATCCGTTGATGTGGCCGACACTGGTACGCTGTGCAATAGTTGATTGGCATCAGTCAGTGCCTGTATGTGGGCTTGCAACGAGCTCGCTGCCGCCGCAGAAATGACGGGGCCAACGTCCGTTGCCAACGATGCCGGATCGCCAATGCGAAGTTCATTCATCGCACCCTTGATCATGTTAATTGCTGCATCGGCTATGTCCTCCTGCAAATAGAGGACCCGCAGCGAAGAGCATCGCTGGCCAGCACTGTAAAACGCAGACTGAATCACATCATCAGTCACCTGTTCGAGCAGCGCCGTTGCATCAATAACCATCGCGTTCTGGCCGCCCGTTTCCGCTATCAGCGGGGCTATGGGCCGCGTTGTCTGCGCCATTGCAAGGTTAATCATTTGCGCAGCCTGGGTACTACCGGTAAACACAACCCCGGCAGTGGAACTGTGTCGTACTAACGAATCACCCACCTCAGAATTGCCAAGCACAAGCTGGCACACTGCTGCGGGTACGCCGGATTTATGTAATAGCTGTATTGCTTCAAAGGCGATCAGGGGCGTTGCAGACGCAGGTTTGGCAATCGCACAATTACCTGCGGCAAGCGCTCCTGTCACCTGGCCAATAAATATGGCCAGTGGAAAATTCCAGGGACTGATACAAACAAAAATACCCCTGCCATGCAGACTGAGCTCATTCGACTCACCTGTGGGTCCAGGTAAAACTTGCGGGTCTTCGAACAATTGCCTGGCCTGAGAGGCATAGAAGCGACTGAAGTCGACAGCCTCACGGACCTCAGCAACAGCATCTGCATAGGTCTTACCTGCTTCCCGACAGAGTAGGGCGACAAATCGATTGCGTTCGCCTTCCAGCGCATTGCTGAAGGCTAACAAAATGTCTGCTCGGCGATTGCCCCCCAATAGGTCCCAACTAGGCTGGGCATTGGTAGCTAGTAAAAATGCCTGATCCACCGGTGGTGCCTTCATGATTGACGCTGTACCGACAACATCCATATGTCTGGCGGGATTGAGAATCGATGTGAGACTGCCCTGTTGGATTTCACCACCGATGATTGACGCAGCCTCGACAAGAGTGGTTGATTGGCCAACAGCGCTCGTCAATATATCAACGCTGACGGCATCTGTGAGGTCAACACCTGCAGAATTTATCCGCTGCGCGCCATAGATCTCGCCGGGCAGACAGATGCCAGGGTGTGCTATTGGAGTGGTTTCACGAACCAGTACCAGCGGATCTCGCACCAATGATTCAGCCGGCAATTTTGCATCCAGAAAGCGATTAATAAAAGAACTGTTGGAGCCGTTTTCGAGCAACCGTCTAACCAGGTAGGCCAAAAGGTCATCGTGGTGTCCAACGGGCGCATAAACCCGTAGTGGCGGAAAATTATCGTAATAGGTGCTTGCTGCACGAAACAATGACTCACTCATACCGTGCAGGCGCTGAAACTCGAATTTCTGCGAGTCTTGGGCCATCGCCATCACTGCGGCCACTGAATGGGCATTGTGGGTAGCAAACTGCCCGTAGAGTTCATCAGGGTGATCGAGGATCTTGCGCGCGCACACCAAAAAAGAAAGATCTGTTGTTGGCTTGCGGGTAAAAACAGAGTAGCCAGACAAGCCAGCTACCTGGGCGTGTTTGATCTCCGCATCCCAATAGGCACCTTTCACAAGGCGAACAGGAATGGTGCGACCAGTCTCCTTAGCCAGCGCTACGAGCCAATCGATTACCAGCGGAGCGCGCTTACTAACAGCCTGTATCACCATGCCCAACTGTTGTTGTGGTGCCAGCTCCGGATCTCGAGCGAGTGTCTCGAATACGTCAAGGGATAGGTCAAGACGATAGGCTTCTTCAGCGTCAATCGTCACGTCAATATTGTGGTCAGCTGCCGACAGACATAGTTTTTTGAGGATGGGTACCAATTCGCTGATGATACGATCACGTTGTGAAAATTCGTATCGGGGATGCAGGGCTGATAACTTGATGGAGATTGAAGGTGGTACGCTGCTGAGCTTGTCACTTGCACCAATGGCATCAAGTGCCGCATGGAAGGCGTCAAGATAACGGGCTGCGGTGCTAGCATCCCGTGCCGCCTCACCGAGCATATCGTAGGAATACAGGCCACCGGATTCACTGTTCTTTAACGCATTGTCGATGGTTGTACCGAGTACAAATTCGCGCCCCAATATTTTCATGGCCGTGCGCATCGCCGCGAAAACAAAGGGCTCACTGACCCGGTTGATCAACTGTTGTAGCCACTTTTTTGGCTGGGCCGTAAACTCTCTGTCTACGGATATCACGCTGCCCGTCAGCACAAGACCCCAGGTGGAAGCGTTGACCAGGGTCGATTCTGAGATACCCACGTGAGCAATCCAGTCACCCAGTTGCACCTTGTCAGCAATTAGGAGCTCTGCTGTACGGTGATCTGGTATTCGCAATAAAGCCTCGGCGAGACACATGAGGGCCACACCTTCCTTGTTCGACAAGCCATATTCGGAAAGAAAAGTGTCCAGCACGGCAAAGGCAGTGTCGGCCCGGGTAATATCAACAAGTTTAGCGCCGTGCCGAGAAATTTCTTCACCAGCCGCGTCAGTGTATGGGGCAGCAGCCAACAGAGCAGCAACAACAGTGCTTTCTTTCGTCAGTTTCGAGCGGGCGATTGCCCCTCGCAATTGTGTTGCTGACACGGTGGTGTCTGTTAACTTTTCGATCTTTGACATGAGTCGATCCCCGCATGGATTTTAATTTTACAAAAGAAAGCTGTTAATTGCCTATACAATAAATACTTATCATTGATCTACAATTATAAAGACTAACTTTTCTTAATTTCTTCCTTAATTTTGACAAATTCTTGCTGCTCTATATCACCACGTGCATAACGTTCATTAAGAATTTCTATGGCAGTTTTATCAGAATTCGAGGAATAACGTCGATGTGTCCGATAACTGTAGCCCCAATGACTAAAACTTGAAATTAACAAAAACCAGATACCGAACCATAAAAACCAGCCCCAAGCTGTATACCACTCAGTCCAATAGGCATGTTCCATTTTATTCTCCTAATAAATAACAAAGACGTGGCAACAGCTTTGCTGCCTCGTTCTGTGTCATTATAAAGTGAGATAAATTAAGACTCTGTGCGATAACGTACCCACGGCATAATCATTAGGGAATATGATGTTCAATGATATTGATGACTAAAGCGTTTGATTTTTTAATCTAAGTGCATTGGCGATAACGGATACTGAACTAAGGCTCATAGCAGCACTGGCTATCATCGGGCTGAGTAATACTCCAAACCAAGGATATAAAATACCCGCAGCAACTGACACCCCGAGAAAGTTATAAATAAAGGCAAAAAATAAATTCTGACGGATATTATTCATGGTGTGTTGACTAAGTAAACGGGATTTAGTGATGCCACGCAAATCGCCTTTAACCAGCACTATTCTAGCGCTGTTCATGGCAACATCGGTACCTGTTCCCATCGCAATACCAACGTCAGCCTTGGCAAGTGCTGGTGCATCATTAATTCCGTCACCGGCCATTGCGACAATATGACCTTGTTGCTGAAGTTCTTTAAGGTAATTGAGTTTGTCTTCCGGCGTGGCATCCGCCTTCACGTCATCAAGGCCTAAGGTTTTTGCAACCACCCCTGCTGTGGTCGCGTTATCGCCAGTTAGCACCACAATTTTCAAACCAGCTTGATGTAGTTGCTTTATCGCTTGAACTGTGGTTTTTTTGATAGCGTCGCCGATACCAATAATACCGGCCAACAGACCGTCTATGGTGACAAATATAACGGTTTGCCCGTTTTCTCTCATTGATTCTGCTTGTGATTTTAAGGATGAAACATCTATTTTTTGTGCTTCGATTAAGCGGTTATTACCAATTAATATAGATTTACCGTCGATTGTAGCGCTTACGCCCTGTCCGATCATTGATTTAAAATCAATGATCGGTTTGAGTTCTAAATGCTGTTGTTTCGCACTTGCTACAATAGCCGTGGCCAATGGATGTTCACTCGACTTTTCTAAACTTGCTGCTAATAACAAAATATCGCTTTCGGTTAAATCTTCCTTTTTTGCTTCATCGCTTATCAATATCTCTTGCACAGTCGGTCGCCCTTCTGTCAGCGTGCCAGTTTTGTCTACCACTAAGGTATCGACTTTCTCCATTAATTCTAGTGCTTCGGCATCTTTGATCAGTATGCCTTCATGTGCTCCTCTACCAATACCAACCATAATAGACATTGGTGTTGCCAACCCCAAGGCACAGGGACAAGCAATAATCAGCACAGATACGCCAACCACCAACGCATTTACCAACGCGGGATCTGGCCCCAGTATTGCCCAGACAGTAAAAGCAGCAACGGCAACCAAGATAACAACAGGGACAAACCAACTAGATACTTTATCTGCCAGTTTCTGAATAGGTGCTCGCGAGCGTCCTGCATCATTCACTAATTCAATCATTCTCGCCAGCAAGGTCTCATTACCCACTTTTTCAGCCTTAAGTAGGAATGTTCCTGTGGTATTTAGCGTTCCCGCCGTCACTTTACTCGCTTTTGTTTTGCTTACCGGTGCTGGTTCGCCAGTGATCATGGATTCGTCGACATGAGAATGGCCTTCGATAATTTCACCATCTACTGGGATCTTACCGCCGGGTTTAACCCGCAATTGGTCACCAACTTGAACTTCATCAAGTGCGACTTGTTCTTCGCTGCCATCTGAGTTAACCCGCAAAGCCTCATCGGGCGCCAGTTGTAACAAAGACTTAATAGCACTGTTCGTTTTTGAACGAGCGCGCAGTTCAAGCACCTGTCCCATTAATACCAAGGTAATAATTACCGCCGCCGCTTCAAAGTAAAGCGGTGCTCTACCCGCTATTTTAAACGCTTCTGGCAGTTGTGAAGAAAATAATAAAGCAAACAAACTGAAAACATATGCAGCAGCAGTACCCAGCCCAATTAGGCTGAACATATTGAGCTGCCAATTTTTGAATGACACAAAGGCGCGCACAAAAAACGGCCATCCTCCCCACAATACAACGGGTGTGGCTAATATTGCCTGTAGCCAGTTAAAAGTGCTCTCGCCCAGCCAGTTGCCCACATCTATGCCCGGAACAATGTCTCCCATCGTGATGATGAGTAAAGGTAAACTGAAAAACAAACTCCACCAAAAACGCCGTGTCATATCCTGGAGTTCAGTATTGTCATTATTGGTGTCAGGTGTTGTCGCTTCTAGTGCCATGCCACATTTTGGACACAGTCCAGGTTTGTTTTGGCGAATTTCCGGATGCATTGGACAAGTAAAAACAGCACTTCTATTGGCGCTCTTTTCATTATTGCTTGTGGCATTAGTCTCTTTATGTGTTTTGGCTGTACCGCACGCCGGTGAATGGCAATCGTTCTCACCACTATGGATATAATCTTCAGGATCAGCATTAAATTTTTCAGCACAGGACGAACTACAAAAATAGTAAACTGTTCCTTCCCATTCGACCGACTTATCGGTATCGATGGCAGTATCACTGGTAATTTTCATTCCACAAACCGGATCGTAATTCATTTTATCTCCTTTATCGTGTTAAAGCGTCAGCCTACCGTGTCATCAAAATACGTATAATATAAATTCAAATAACAGTGTATTCGGTACGGTGGCGCGCATTGTATGATAGATAATTTTTTACATACTATATCTCGGCATGTGTTAGTTGATGTTTGTTTTTTTTATAGCGATAAGTCGAATATACAATACCCCTAATAATGCCGATAAACCCGATGCAATCAAAATAGATGTTTTTGCATTATGTAGATGCTCGGGTTGCGCGTCAAACCCAATAGCAGCAATAAAAGTTGACATGGTGAAGCCTATTCCTGCTATCAGGGATGCCCCTATAATATGTTCTAATTTTACGTTTTCAGGTAAGCGCCCGATGTTATAACGCAGCCCCAGCCAGCACGCACCAGAGATACCGATACATTTACCAACCACTAACCCCGAGATAATGCCCAGCCCAATTGGTTGTGTCAGGCTATTTATAAATGAGTTTGCACTAAATACAACGCCTGCGTTTGTTAACGCAAATAGTGGCAAGATAACTATTACTACGGGTAAATCGAGCGCATCTTCCCAACGACGCAACGGAGTACTAGCGTGTTCCGATAATTCACTTATTTCTAACACTTTTTCGTGGTCAACCTTACTGGCCAGAACATCTATATCTTCGGTGTTTTTTTGAATTGCGCTAATAATGGATTTTGCATTACCAAGTGATTTTACTGTTTCTAACTTTGGTCTCGCAGGCACAGTTAATGCAATAGCCACACCGGCCACAGTTGCATGAATACCTGACTGAAGCATAACCCACCAAGTAGCAATACCAGCAGCGATATAAAATAATGGCTGACGAATACCTGCATAGTTAGCCAATATCAACATCGCAATAAACGCGATTGTAGCCGATAGATAAACTATCGATATTTCTTGAGTATAAAATAAAGCGATAACTAATATTGCACCAACATCATCGACAATGGCCAAGCCAACGATAAAGGCTAACAAGCTAATGGGAATATGTTTTCTAACAAGAGTAAGTACACCCAACGCAAATGCGGTATCTGTTGCCATCGGGATGGCCCATCCATTTTGTGAATCCAGAGACCAATTGAATAAAGAATAAATTACCGCAGGTATTACCATACCTCCGACAGCGCATAAAATCAGCATTCGTCGGTTTTTAGCGTTTGCAAGCTCTCCAGCCAAAACTTCTCGTTTTATCTCAAGACCAAGCAATAGGAAAAAAATCACCATCAAACCATCATTAATAATGTGCTTGAAAGAAGCCCGTAGTTCCATATCGCCGATAAAAAAACCTATCGGCGTATTTACCAAATCTTGATAAAACAGTGAGTAAGCTGAATTTGCCCACCAAAGTGCAGTAATAGTGGCGAGTAGCAGAAACACACTGGAGGTTGTCTGTGCGCGAATAAAATTTGAAAAAGGCGCATGGATTTTTTCAAGACCACGTTGCAATGGATTGCTATTATCTTGTGGTACGTTAATGTTTTTAACCCCTTGATGTTAAGTTGATTGGCGTAAACCGCTGCATGACTTTAGCCATGCACCGCGATTTCACTTCGTAATATCGTTTTTTATTCATTTAAAAGTCCTTAAATAGACGATGAAAATGTAGGTACTATTCATCATGTTAAACAGGTTGATAATTAAACACTGAATAACCAAACGTGATAATTTATCGGTATGGTTAAATATTTTATTTTTTGCGCTGGTATTGTTCTTCCAAGAGCTCTTCAAATTCAGTAACACTAAATAAACCTAGCGATTCGGCAGCCTTTGCCAACGATACATTCTTGCTGTTTGCCTCATTCACAATTTGCGCGGATACTTCGTAACCAAGTGTTGGTGATAACAAGGCGATCACCGACAGGTTTTGTTCCATGTTAATACTGATTTGTGAATCATTTAATGTAAGACCTTTGACGCAGTTCTGTGCAAATGACGTCATCGCGTCGGTCAGCAACTCGATACTTTCCATTATATTGTGAATGATGACAGGACGATAAGTATTAAGTTGAAGTTGACCATTTGATGCGGCAAGTGAAACGGTTAATTCATTACCCAATACTTGTAAGCAGACCATGCTTAATGCTTCACATTGTGTAGGGTTTACTTTGCCTGGCATGATAGAACTGCCAGGCTCATTACTTGGCAATAGCCATTCGTTGAAGCCACAGCGTGGGCCACTGCCTAGCAATCTAAAATCATTAGCCATTTTAAACAGCACGGTGCTGAGCTGTTTTAAGGCGCTACTGTAACGTAACAACGCGTCTTCACCTGAAATTGCAGCATAAGTATTGTCTCTCACTTTAAATGGCAAATGTGTTTGATTGACTAATTTCAATGTCACTTGCTGACCAAAATGTGGAGGTGCGTTGTCCCCTCCTCCAACTGCTGTTCCGCCAATAGCAAGTTGATACACACCCTGCAAGCTTTCACAAATTGCGGTTTCTGCTTGCTTTAATTGCGCACTATAACCTGAGAAAACTGCGCTAACGGGCAAAGTCAATGCATCCATAAGGTGCGTTCTACCGACAGTAAGCAAGGATTTAAATTGCGTTTGTTTGTTCTCTATTTCACCATATAAATAGGTTAATGATTTAAGCAATTTATTGTGTGTAAGGGTAGCAACAACCATGTGCATTGCCGTGGGGAACACATCATTAGACGACTGTGACATATTAACATGGTCATTCGGATGAATTTGCTCACTAGCACATTTATTCTGCTTGCTTAGAAGTTTATTGGCTAGTGTACAAATCACCTCATTTACGTTCATATTGGTGTGTGTACCAGAGCCAGTCTGCCAAACGCTTAGTGGAAATTGCTCAGCATATTCTCTAAACAAATTTTCATTTAACAAGAGTTCATCACAAGCAGCTAAAATAACTTGGCAAACCTCTGCATTTAGCAGTCCGTTATCATGATTTACCTCCGCACAGGCTCGTTTAATTTGAATAAGACATTCGATAAACAATAACGAAAAACACTGCGATCCAATATTGAAGAACTGCAAAGATAATTGGGTTTGTTTCCCCCAAAGCATTTCAGCTGACTTGTCGTTATCTTGAGAGTTTCGAATAATATGCCTATTCATAAAAATTGACTCCATACATAAGGTAGCAATCCGCCAGCAAAGAAATGTCTTTGCTCTAAGCTGCTATTGATACACAAAGTAACAGGCAATACTGTATGTTTTTTATTAGTACTATTCGATGACCTATGAATGACTAATTTTAATACCTGATTGGCTGACTGATGTTCATCGTTAAAACTTGGTTCAACCAATACATCAATTGTTTCGTCGCCGCGCAACCTTAAATTTTCCATTGGCATTGTTGGTGGCAGTTGCAAGGGCATAATTCCCATACCGACCAAATTACTACGGTGTATACGTTCAAAAGATTCAGCAATAACGGCCTTAATACCCAGTAACTGACATCCCTTTGCAGCCCAATCTCTGCTAGAGCCTGTTCCATATTCTTTGCCAGCAAAAACGACTAAGGCCGTATTCGTTTTTCCGTAAATTTCGCTAGCATCAAAAATAGATATTGTTGATGGGATTTGAGATATGTCATTACTAATTAAAGGTTGAATATCATTACCATCAACTTGACCAAATACACGTGTAAAACCACCTTCTTGTGGCCTCACCATTTTGTTTTGTAAACGGTTGTTCGCAAATGTGCCACGCACCATCACCTCATGATGGCCTCGCCTCGCACCATAGCTATTAAATTTTGCCGGTGTAATACCCTTTGCCGACAGATATTTCCCTGCAGGGCTATCTAAACTTATTTTACCTGCTGGGGATATGTGGTCAGTCGTGATCGAGTCACCAAGAACTGCCAATATATGAGCTGACTTTATGTTAAAAGATGTTAACGTTGAATTAGTTTTATTGAGGCTAACTTCATTTCTTGAGCCGTTTTTTTGCGCCAACAAGTCTAAGAATGGCGGTTTTGCAATATAGGTAGAAGTCTCATCCCAAAGATAACAAACAGTCTTGCTAACCGCTAAAGCTTCCCATGCCTCATCACCCACAAACATATTGGTATATGACAACGCATAGCTTTCTTGAGTAATTGATGACATTGCTTCAGTCACTACCTTGTCACTTGGCCAAATGTCTCGCAAATAAACGGCAATGCCATTTTTATCGACACCAATTGGCTCACTGTCAAAGTTAATACGTGTATGACCAACTAAAGCAAAAGCAACAACAAGCGGTGGAGACATCAGCCAGTTAAGCTTAACGGCTGGGTGAATGCGCCCTTCAAAATTTCGATTACCCGATAACACCGCACTCGCACTAAGCTTGTTTGCAGCAATATGGGACTCAATATCTTCATTTAAGGGACCCGAATTACCAATACATGTTGTACAACCAAAACCAATTCTATTAAAGCCAAGCTGATCTAAAAAGACTTGTAATCCTGTATCATCAAGGTAACGAGCAACTACTTGAGATCCAGGGGCAAGAGACGTTTTCACATTGTGATTAACAGCTAATCCTCGCTCAAGTGCAGCTTTAGCTAATAGCCCTGCTTGCAACATAACGCGCGGATTAGATGTATTCGTACAGGATGTAATTGCCGCTATGGCAATATCGCCGCTGACAAATGCTTGAGGCGTATTAAGTTTATGTTTAGCGTGTTTTGCGACCTCATTCAATTCAATTGTATCTAAGGTAGTTTGTTTAATCGCGCTCAATGCTAGCCGATCTTGTGGGCGTTTTGGTCCTGCAACACATGGCACGATTTTATTCAGGTCAATCGTAATATTTTCTGAGTATATTGGTGAACAAGTTGTTTCGTCTGCCCACAACTGTTGAGCTTGCGCATATCTTTTTACACGTGTTGTCAACTTAGGCGGGCGGTTTGTGAGTGCCAAATAGTCAATCACCTTTTCGTCTATTGGAAACAGTCCGCATGTCGCGCCGTATTCAGGTGCCATATTTGCTAATGTTGCCCTGTCAGCAACGCTCAAGGAAAGTGCCCCCGTGCCATAAAACTCGACATATTTTCCTACCACACCATATTGTCTAAGCGTTTGGGTTATCGTAAGTACTAAATCAGTAGCCGTTGTGCCCACAGGTAGTTCTCCCTCTATAAGCACGCCCACAACGATTGGCATGCTCAAACTCAGCGGCTGCCCAAGCATTACCGCTTCAGCTTCAATGCCGCCAGCCCCCCATCCAAGCACTCCTAAGCCGTTAATCATGGTGGTATGACTATCTGTACCTATTAAGGTGTCAGGGATCAACACGCCTTCTTCTTCGCGCACCACTTGTGCTAAATATTCGAGGTTAACCTGATGGCAAATACCGCGCCCGGGCGGAACAATCCTTAAATTATCAAACGAGCTTTGCGCCCATTTTAGAAATTGATAACGTTCTTGATTTCTTTCCATTTCACATTGGCGGTTGTATTGAAGTGCCTCATTACTGCCTGCTTTGTCTGCAATAACTGAATGGTCAATCACTAAATCAACAGGGCAAATAGGGTTAATATTGTTAGCATCACCGCCTTCCTTGACGATGGCATCGCGCATTGCGGCAAGGTCGACTAACGCTGGCACGCCTGTATAGTCTTGCATCAATACTCGCGATGGATAGTAAGAAAATTCGAAACCCGTTAATACCTCTTTTTGTGTTAAATTGTTGATAACATCAACTACAGTAGAATGAGTCGTGAAGTGGCGCATCACATTCTCTAAAAAAAGTTTGATAATAAAAGGCTGTTCTTCTAAATTAAAGTCGAAATCTTTGGCGAGTTTTACTAAGGACCAATAACCCTGTTCAGTAACAGGTTTGCCTGGTGTATGCTGGACAAAATGCTCAAGGTACTTTTGCTGCCATGCTAGTTTATCTGGTGGGATCATTGAGATACTCCTTTGTCATAATGCGGGTATATGAGGTAAATATTATAAGTTTACTGTAAGTATGTTATGCCATCTGTGCGCTGACGTACTTAGTGAAATTTAAAGGTTTATAGGCAAGGCATTGATTGCAGTGAGTGGTTACTCAGGAGAATATGCTCCTGCATTCTCTAATAAGCTGCATCCATGCAGCGTCCTTGTCAAAATCAATGACGTAGCATATAAGCTTTTAAAGCTCGCCCTATGAGAACGGATGGGCATCATGATAACTTCACAAAATTTGTTTGATGTAGAATAACTATATCTTTACATATTTTATTTGTTCTAACGCCGTCCTAAGTGGTCACTTCTTTATGCAGAATGGTATTACATCTTCCATTTTAGCTTTCAGCTACGACGACTTTTCGTCTTTACGTGACGGAGCAGCAGCGGACGCCCAAATATAGCAATGAGCACCAGTACTCCGAGGAAAACCAGTGCCAGCGGGTCAGATGAGATCAAACGAACTATAAGGGCAACAGAAGCAGCGGCTCCCGCAAGCACACCAAATCCTGTTACGACCCGCAAGCCGGCCCGCTGACGAAAAGCGAGTCCGCAAACAACTGCAAAGGTCAATAGAAACGAGAGGCTGGCTGCCTCAACAAGGGAGGTCAGTGTTCCCACTGCGGCAAGAACCGCTGCCACTGTACCTAGCAAGATCACTGCCCTATCCGGTATGCCCGCAGCGTTTTTGTGAACCAGTGCTGCCGGTAACTCTCCCTTCTCAGCGACATCATACGTAAGACGCGCGGTGGCAAACAGCGTGGCATTAATGGCCGAGCCGGTGGAGAACGCTGCGGCGATGGTTACAATAATCAGGCCAACCGTTCCAAACGCCTTCTCCCCTGCAATAGCGAGTGCAACCTCCTTGTACTGCACTACCTGATCTGCGCCGATCAACATGACCGTACCAAGGGCTACCATAACGTAGACGACAATCACAACTGCGATCGCCGACAGTACCGCACGAGGCAATGTTTTTTGTGGGTTGTCAATATCCATGTAATCGTAGGCCAGCAGTTGAAATCCCTCGTAGGCCATGAACACAGACGCAGCCCCGAATAGCGCAGCACTGATACCGGCATCTGGCACACTCTGCGAGAGCATCTGAGGGTCCCACTGTCTAAGCCCCCATCCAGCCAGCGCCACAAGTACGAATAGCTTGAACCACACGAGAAACATCTCGACACTGCTAGTCTCAGCAACGCCCCTCAGGTTTAGCCCAATAAACAAAGCCATGATGGCAATGCCAGCAAACCGTGCAAACCAGGAACCAAGCCCAATAACATGACCGAGGTACTGCCCGAAGGTGAAAGCATACACAGCATTGGTGAGCACGTAGCCGATGATGAGAACCCAAGAGAGGCTACCTGCGAAACCATTTGCATTGATTTTGCGCAGAAAAGTAAACGCTCCACCCCCTTCGTCGTAATAGGCGGTCAGTTTCACGTAGCTATATCCCGCAGTTAAGGCGATGAGACCCGCAGCTACGAAGCTAAGCCATGCCCATGCACCAGCAATCCCCACAACCACACCGAGTGTCGAGAAAATGCCACCGCCGACCATGCCACCAACGGCCATCGACCATGCTCCGTTGAAACCAAGCTTCGATTTAGACTGATTCATATTAATTGGCCTTGTCATTACTGATAAGCCTATTGCTCACGTACAAAAACTTTAGTGTATTTAGACAATGTTCGCGATTATTCATCGCGTTTTTTTATTGCTGGCAGTTATGTTTTTGCCATTATTAACGCGAATTTTTAATAGTATTTCAATATCACGTTTCATCGTTTATGTTCATTTTCCACCACAGGCATTAGGTTGTAACCAGATGATTATTGTGTTTGCTTTTTATTCACTTGGGTATGTTGCAAGTACTGAAACAACTCGCTATCGGTTGATAGCAGCAAAGTTGTATTTTCACTAATAGCAAGTTCATATGTTTGCAGTGAACGGGTAAATGCATAAAACGCGACGGATTGTGCATTTTGATTGTAAGCATCGGCATAAATTTTTGTCGCTTTAGCGTCGGCTAGTCCGCGGATTTCTTCTACTTTGCGGTAAGCTTCAGATTGTATTTTGTTTAAGTCTCGTTCACGATTTCCATGAATGCGAGCTGCTTCACCCTTACCTTCTGATAAAAAGCGTTCAGCTATTTGCAGACGTTCACTGATCATCCGTTCATAAATTTTTGGCCGTACACTTTCATTATAATTAATGCGTTTAAAACGAATATCGAGCAGTTCAATACCAAACACTTTCACCTTTTCTGCCGCCGCATTATAGATATCTTGCTCAACCAATAATCGACCTTTATGTATAGGCACTAAACTGCCAATATCTTGCGCTTTTTCAGCATCAGTAAGTAGTGTATCTCTAAGCGGCTGACGGTTTTTAGAAGTACGAATAATCTCGATTAATTCGTGTTTGGCGACGGCATTTCGGGTTTCACTACCAAAAATATCATCTAGCCTTGATTGCGCGCTGCGTTCATCGCCCAAGCGTAAAAAGTATTGTAAAGGGTCGATAACCTGCCAACGGGCAAACAAACTGACAGAGATATACAGTTTATCTTTAGTGGGCATATCTGATGGTGTACCTTCCCACTCCAAAACACGTTTTTCGATAGAGTTAACCTGCTGAATAAAAGGGAGCTTTAGCTTAATACCCGCATCAATAACCGGCTCGCCAACAGGTTTACCAAACTGGGTAATAATCACTTGCTCTACTTCATTCACCGTATACAGCGCACTATTTATTGAAACAACAATAAACACTATGGCAACGCCACTGACAAACCATATAAATTGTTTCATTGTGTTGCTTCCTTCGTTGTTGTTAAATTCAACAGGGGCAGAACGCTTTGCGCCTTGCTATCAATGATAATTTTATGGCTGATCAGTGGCATTACCTTTTGCATGGTTTCTAAATAAAGACGACGACGCGTTACCTCTGGCGCTTTTTCATACTCGGCAAAAAGTGCATTGAAATGAAGCGCATCTCCCTCGGCTTCATTAATGCGTTTTAATCGATACCCGTCGGCCTCTCGAATGCGCTGATCGCGTTCCCCTTCTGCTAATGGAATAACTCGGTTGTATTCACGGCGCGCTTCGTTGATGAGTTTTTCTTTTTCTTGCTGAGCTTGATTGACCTTGTTAAAGGAAGCTTGCACCGGTTGAGGAGGATTGATATTTTTTAGTTGCACTTGATCAATACGGATCCCCATCACATATTTTGTCGCCAGTGCCTGCATCTTGCTTAATGCTTCAACTTCAATTTCTTGCCGACCAATGGTTATCACTTCATCGACAGTGCGATCGCCCACCACTTCCCGCATGACAGATTCTGATACATAACGCAGGGTACCCGCAGGATCTCGCACCTCAAATAAATAGTCTTTCGGATTGGCAATACGGTATTGAACTACCCATTCAACTAAGGCCGTGTTTAAATCGCCAGTCACCATTTGAGTTTCCCCTATCTGATTGCTTATTAAGTTGACTTTAGACTTATTCGACATATAAAAGCGATTGGGAGTTATATTTTGATTGGGATCAGTAGCACCAGGTGTCGAAAAACCAAACTCTTGTTTTAGTTGACGTTTAATCGGGACTATATTGGCTTGGTCAATACCTAAAGGTACTTTAAAGTGCAAACCCGATGGTTTAATCACCTCAAATTTACCAAATCGCAATACTACCGCTACTGAATCACTGGGCACTGTGTATAAGCTGGTATAGACCGCAATTGCGAGCAATAACACAACAAAAATACTCAATACGGTTTTAAATTTTCCTGCAGGTAACCGTTTTTGAAAAGCGATATACAATGCTTTTCCTGCTTTTTTCATAGCCACTTCTCGCTGGGCGTCTTCTTTTTTGATTGCTTCATTTGATGTAGACATTGCTTATCCTAAGTTAAGGTTTATTAGTCTTCACTACCAAGGCTGCTTGATACACGTTGTAATAACCCTTTTACCTCTTTAGCTAATTCTTGTATTTCTGGCTTATCCGACACTTTTAATAAGGCTTCTGGATCCATAAAAGCAACCGTTATACTGCTATCTTTTTCTTCTCGTACTACTACGTTACAAGGCAGCAGTAACCCTATATCTGCATCGGCTTCAATGGCACGAAGTGCCAATGGTGGATTACATGCACCAAGAATACGATAAGGTCGGTGCTCAACATTGATCTTCTCTTTTAGCGTTGCTTTGACGTCTATATCACTAAGTACACCAAACCCCTCTTTTTTAAGTGATTCAATAACAGTAGTAAGCGCGGTATCGAAAGGTCTTTGTAATTGCACACTGAATCCATACATGGGTAACTCCTATATATTGGCTGAACCAATATCGATAATAAAAAGCAGCCTTATTAGTAAAGGCAAAGTAATGGTTACTTTATCGTTGTATTTATAATTACTCTGTACGTTAACGTACTTAATGAAAGGTTTTTGGCGCCTATGTTGTAGTAGTTAGAATAACGTATTAGTAAGACAAAAGAAGCGTCTCTATTCCCAATGTCACTCACTGAATCGCCCGATAGATTTCATGCCAAAACAACCGGAAGAATGTTCGACAGCGCACAGATAAACGGTAGGTGGAGTGAGACACTCATATCACTAAGCAACACCATCACAAATCCTTACAATCGTAAATAATTGAACAGGAGCCACCAATGAAAATTATCTCTTTATTACCACGCCATGAAGCACCTTCGCTCGATATCTCACTAGTAGCAGGAAATCGTTTTGTATTGGGAGCAGCCCCCGCAGAACACTTTGACATGCTGTTGTTTTATCGCGGTCTACACTGCCCTATTTGCGCAAAGCAATTGACAGAATTTGAAAAGCATTCAAGTGAATTCGCTAGCCGCGGTGTAAATATTATTGCCGTAAGCACAGACACCGAAGAGCGCGCGATAAAAATGGCAGAAAAAGTAAACGCCAGTGGCGTGAAGGTAGCTTATGGCTTCAGTTTGCAAAATGCTCGTGACTGGGGTCTTTACCTGACTGAATCACTTGGCAAAACCTCTGTCGGTATTGATGAGCCCAAGATCTTCAGTGAGCCCGCCCTATATCTTATAAAGCCAGATTCAACGCTCTATTATGCAACGGTTCAAACCATGCCATTTTCCCGCCCCTCAGCCCCGGACATGCTAGCGGCAATTGATTATGCAATTAAAGAAAATTATCCGGCGCGTGGCGAGTATTTAGGCCCAATTTAAACGTTATCTCGTGCGACAGATATGCTAGAAACCACTAACTAGTATCGCATAAACCGAAGCCACCTCATAACTAAAATCGTACAAAACATCAGGAGATCATACGATGACAAAATCACATGAATTACCGGATTTACCCTACTCATTGGACGCTTTAGAGCCACATATTTCTAAAGAAGCGCTGAGTTACCATCATACTAAGCATCACGCTGGGTATATAAAAAAACTCAACAAGGCTGTCGAAAATAGCGAGTTTTCAGACAAAACGCTCGAGCAAATTATCACTGATGCACAGGGTGATATTTTTAATAATGGTGCACAGGTCTGGAATCATACTTTTTACTTTCAGTGCCTGAGCCCTTCTGGTTTTCTTTATTCTGCAAGTAAAATTAGCCAAGCGATAGTGCGTGATTTTGGCAGTATGGATGATTTTAAAAAGCACTTCACTGATGCTGCGACGTCTCTGTTTGGTTCTGGTTGGGCTTGGTTGATATTGAATCAGAAAGGTAATTTGGAGATTGTAAAAACTGAAAATGCGGATACACCCATTAGGCACGGGCAGTTGCCTTTATTGACCTGTGACGTTTGGGAGCATGCCTATTATTTAGACTACAAAAATGCAAGACCTGATTATCTGCAGGCGTTCTGGAAACTGGTGAACTGGGAATTTGTAAATGAACAGTACACCGCAGCCACCCTTGCGGATTCATCCAAATGTTGTTAATCAGTGATGACAATCGCACAAAGAGGATGGAAAATTATGACTCTAAAAAAACAAAATTGGAGACTGAAAGATGAATACCAAAACTAAGGTTGCATTAATCACGGGCGCTGGTCAGGGAATTGGACGAGCTATTGCCTTAAGATTTGCAAAGGATGGTGTAGACATTGCTATTGTCGATCTCAGAAAGACAAAATGGATGCTGTTGCCAAAGAGGTCCGTGCTGTAGGCCGTTAGGCAACAGTTTTCGTTGCGGATGTGACGAGTCGTGACCAAGTTTATGCTGCAGTTAAGCATACCGAAAAGGTACTGGAAGAATGTATTTGTTGGCTTATTAATAACAAACCCGCAACTATAATATTTGAAGCATGTAGCACCTCTAATTATTGGAAACAAAAAGGGATAGAAGCAGGACATGATGCGCGTTTAATTTCAGCGAAGTTGGTTGCCAGAGTATGACAAAATCAAAAAACGAATAAAAATGATACGTTTGATATCGTCCAGGCGACTTCTCTACCTGATGTAACGTTTATTGGAGGAAAAACGGAATAATATGCGTGATAGAGGGGGTATTAGAGGACGCCACAAAGGGTTGTCAGCAGAATGTAGAGCGGCAATCGATACAGCGAAAGAAATTGAAAGTATTAATTAAAGCCGCTCATCGGAAGGGTCAGCAACTCATGCAGTTTAGTTTTCATATAACGAATTCTATGTTGGGGTATTGATATTTATTTAATATATTCCTTAATTTATTATGACTCGATTTTTACCTTTGTCTTTTGCTTGATATAGTGCATTGTCTGCAGCCTTTAATAATTTTTCTGGAGTTTTAATTTCTTGACTAACTATACCTATTCCAATGCTTATCGTTACAGAAAAGTTTTCAAATTTTAATTGCGATATTTCTTTACGAATACGCTCTGCCACCTCAAATACCTGCTCTCGGTTAGCATCTGGCATTATGATTGCTATCTCCTCACCACCATAACGTGCAGGTAAATCCATTTTCCTGACAAGGCTATTGATAGTACTACCAATTTTTTTCAATACATTATCGCCTAATTGATGGCCATATGTGTCATTTACAATTTTAAAGTCATCTATATCCATCATCAGTAAAGATAACGGTTGATCATTTCTTTTTGTTTCTTCTACTTTCTGCCTCAGAACCACATCAAATACGTCCCTAAGATAGAGTCCTGTCAGCTCATCTTTCGTACTCGTTTTGGAGATAAACTCACTTTTTTCTTCTTCAATCGAAACAGGGGATAATAATTTATCTATTATATTTGACATATAATCCATGGTGGCAACCGAGATACCTACATTTCGGTTAAGAAGGTTATTTACTTTTAACATATGCGCTACAATACTATTCCACAGTGATTTAGCCTCGTCCTCTTCATAAGATTCATGAGTTAACACCAAAAGAATATTTGAATACAAGTTACCAAAGTATTTGTGCTCAAAGTATTTTATTTCGTCGCCACCTTTGGCGATCGATTCAATATCGGCAAGCAAAAGTGAACTTTCATCAAGATAAATAATATCTTCGAGTTGTTTGTCGTCTTCTTTCAATTGTTGCTTAACCTCAAAAATAGTAAACCGGTTTATGGGGATTAGCCGCTATTTTTGCTAAAACGATGGGGATAAACCCTAGATACCATAGTCAAAAACAAATATGTTGTACTCAGATGGATGC
>TARA_R110001583_G_scaffold21088_5_pt1 | contig 20395 bp, 12 predicted proteins | sample TARA_R110001583 | Tara Oceans TARA_R110001583 (sample SAMEA4398432) | marine metagenome | biome: Polar Biome; feature: [MES] marine water layer (ENVO:01000295) within the mesopelagic zone...; material: water (ENVO:00002006), including particulate matter (ENVO:01000060) such as...... | reverse complement strand
ACCAAAACGCCACAGAAGACAGTGCCTTTAATTTCACCTTTGCTGTAGACACTTTTTCCGATGTGGATAATGGTGACACGCTAACTTATAGCGCACAGCTGGTCGGTGGCAGTGCCTTACCAAGCTGGTTAAGCTTTGATGCCAATACGCGTACTTTCAGTGGTGTGCCATTGAATGCCGATGTAGGTAGTTTATCGATACAAGTGATAGCGGATGATAACCAAGGTGGTACGGTTGCTACAGATACTTTTGAGCTTAACATTCCAAATACTAATGACGATCCAACTTTAAATAATGCCATTGTCGATCAAAATACCACTGAAGACAGCAACTTTAGTTTCACCTTTGCGACAGATACCTTCTCCGATGTGGATAGCGGTGACACCTTAACCTATAGCGCGCAATTGACTGATGGCAGTGTTTTACCAAGTTGGTTAAGCTTTGATGCCAATACACGTACTTTTAGTGGTGTTCCATTGAATGCCGATGTGGGTAGCTTATCGATACAAGTGACAGCCGATGATAACCAAGGTGGCACAGTTGCAACGGATAATTTTGATATTACCATTGCTAATAGTAATGACCTTGTTTCTGGTAGTGTTGTTATTAAAGGATCTTTATTGGAAGGAGATATTCTAACCGCAGATACGGCGTTAATCTCTGATGATGATGGTTTAGGGGAGCTGACTTTTCAGTGGCAAAAAGATGGTGGTGATATTTTAGGGGCAACGGCATCAAGTTATGTTTTACAGGAAAATGACCTCGGAACAAATATTTCTGTTAACGTCACTTATATGGATATTCGTGGCACTTTTGAAAGTATTAATAGTTTGCCAACAGAAATTCCTTTGCAAGAAGAACTAGAAGAAATACAAGAAGATAGTGAGACAGAAACTATTTTTATTCCCAAAGTAGTTGAAATTGCCGAAGAAGAAATTACAGCTGAGGTTGCAATAGAAACAGAGGCCTTAGAAAAAACAGAGGAACGACAGCCAGAGCTTGAAAATGAGTTGGTCACAGAGGTTGATGTGTTATATCAAGAACAAGAGCTTGTATTTGAAGGTGATGAAATTGATGTTGATAGCCAACCTGTGAATAGAAATACTAACTCAGCTGTTTCAGGACAAGAAGAATTGGTTAATATAATAGAAGTAAACCAAGGTTTGCTCACCGATAATTATCGTGTTTATGAAGATCCTCTCTTATTATTGCAGACCAACAGTTTCATCAGAGAGTTGGATGATATGCGCCAAAACCTTAATCAAGATATTGATTTTAATAAAACGATTGTAGGTAGTTCTTTGTTTGTTTCTGCTGGTATTTCAGCTGGTTATGTCGCTTGGTTGGCACGTAGTGGGATATTGTTAAGTAGTGTTTTGAGCACTTTGCCAATGTGGCGATTTGTTGATCCATTGCCTATCTTAAGTCAAGCTGGTGGCGCGTTAGATGATGATGATGAATCGTTAGAGTCTATTGTTGAAGACGGCAGTAATGGAGATGACAGTGTTGCAGATAATCCAGAGATATCTGATGGCGATCAAGATACAAAAGGCAACAATTAAAGCCAATTTATACAATTATTATAACAATCAAAAATAATAGGTTAGCGGAAAGGATAGCTCGATGAAAAGGAATGACGTTTGATAGGTCGAATATTTAAAGCGCAGAGTGCAAAATCAAGAATCTCATTGGGATTAGTGAGTATCTTGGTATGTGTCTGTATTGGAGCTTCTTTTCTTGGTCTATTCCCTGATAGATATGGTGCTATATTAGCGGGTCGAGCTGCGATTGCTGAACTGGTGGCGGTGAATAGCTCAGCATTTATTACTCGTAGTGATATCCGACGTATGGAAGCTAATCTTCAAATACTTGTTTCTAGAAATGATGAAATTCTTTCTGCTGCCGTTAAGCCCTTAAAAGGCAAAAGTGTCGCTGAGATTGGTGACCATGAATCGCAATGGCAACCTTTAGAAGAAGGATTTTCCACTGAATCACAATTAATTGTGCCGATATGGGAAGGTAATAAACAATGGGGGCATGTTGAATTACGTTTTATGCCTTTAAAAAAGCAGGGTTTGTTTGCTTTCTTTTTTGATCCGCTCGCTCAATTTATTATGTTTATTTCTTTTTTTACTTATTTCTTTTTCAAATTTTATCTTGGCAAAATGCTCAAGCAACTTGACCCTTCTCAGGCGATTCCTGGACGAGTTCGGTCTGCGCTAGATACCATGGCTGAAGGATTATTAGTACTGGATATCAAACACAATATTGTTTTAGCCAATGAAGCATTTTCTGAATTAGTAAAAGAATCACCTGAAAAACTAATGGGGCGTAATATTGAAAAATTTGTCTGGCGTCATGCTGATAAAGGAGATGAAATTTTTCCGACATTCATTGAACAAAAATACCCATGGAAAACGGCTTTAGAAACTAGCACCTTACAAATGAATCATATGTTGTATTTGGAATTAGATGAAAAGACTCGCCGTACCTTTATGGTTAACTGTTCACCCGTATTAGGTCAAAACGGTAAAGTCGCAGGTATGATGGTCAGTTTTGATGATATCACTGAATTGGAAGAAAAAGAGATAGAACTTCGCCGTTCAAAAGAAGAAGCGGAAATGGCAAACCGTGCAAAAAGTGACTTTTTATCACATATGAGTCACGAAATTCGTACCCCAATGAACGCCATTCTGGGTTTTACCGAAGTACTCATGCGAGGCCATGGTAATGATCCGATTGATAATGAACGATATTTAGGCACCATCGCTTCAAGTGGTAAACATTTACTTGATCTGATTAACGATATACTTGATTTATCAAAAGTAGAGGCTGGTAAAATTGAAATTGAGGAATTACCAAGTCCAGTACATCAGATTGTGCAGGAAGTCGTTAAGATTATGGGGGTAAAAGCGCGAGAAAAAAATATCAATCTGGAGTTTATTGCCCTAGACAGTATGCCTGAGTTGGTCTTAACGGATGCCGGAAAAGTAAGACAAATTCTCACTAATTTAGTAGGTAATTCGATTAAATTCACCGAAAGTGGCAGTGTAAAATTGATTACTCATTACCACAATGAAGGTGATAAATCTCGCTTAACGGTTGAAGTGTTAGACAGTGGTATCGGTATGTCACAGGAGCAACTTGAATCCGTATTTAAACCTTTTGTGCAAGCGGATAGCTCAATTACACGGCGCTTTGGTGGTACAGGCTTGGGGTTGACTATCAGCAAACGTTTTGCCGAGGCCTTAGGTGGCGACATTTTGGTTACTAGTGAATTTGGCAAAGGCAGTTGCTTTACAGTTACCATTGAGGTTGAAGAAATAACTGGTGCTAAATTGCTGACGGCAACACAAATGATGCAAGAAGCTATTGCAAATAATGATAATCAACAAGTGACTTGGATTTTCCCCGAGGCTAAAGTGTTGGTCATAGATGATGGTGATGAGAATCGCGATTTATTGGAGGTTATATTAACGGATGCAGGACTGACCATTAAAACCGGTGTTAACGGTAAACAAGGTCTAGAGATGGTACTTGCTGAGTCTTTTGATTTAATCTTAATGGATGTGCAGATGCCTATTATGGATGGTTACACCGCTGTCCGCTTGATGCGAGAAAAAGGTATCACAATCCCTGTTATTGCATTAACCGCTCATGCAATGAAAGGCGCTGAAAGAGAATGTTTGTCAGCGGGATATTCAGGGTATATGACTAAACCGATTGATATTGATAATTTACTTAAGCTTCTTGCCAGTGAACTTGGTGGTAAAGTAAAGGTTCCCGAACAGATCGGTTCTTCAATAAAACAAGCAACGAGTGAGCAATCATCGAGACAATTATCCAGAGAAAATCAGATTAATTTAAAACCTGCAATTCGTTCTTCTTTAGTTGGAAGTTCAACCAAGTATCGCAATTTAATAGAGCGCTTTGTTGTTCGTTTAGAGGAACAGGTAGGCAATATTGAAGTGGCTGCATCATCAGAGCAATATGAAACACTTGCAGATCTTGCCCATTGGTTAAAAGGTTCTGCTGGTTCCGTTGGTTTTCATGAATTTACCGAACCCGCGGAAGAACTTGAGAAACTGGCTAAAACACAAAATAAGCCGTTTATTTCACAGAAGATTACTGAGATTAAAGATTTGCTTTTGCGTATTGAAATCGATGATGAAAAGCAATCCTCTGCTAAAGTAGGTGGTTATGTAGAGCACTATGTAGAGCAAGCAGATGATAGGCATGCGACAGCTTCGTCTTCAGAGGAGAGTGTTCAAGATTTAAGTCCTATTTATTCTTCTTTACCGGGTAGTGCAACGAAATATAAAAGTTTAATTGAGCGTTTTATTATTCGCTTAAAGGCGCAATTTAATGAAATTGAAAAAGCGGCATCAATAGATGATTATGAAACACTTTCTGATCTTGCACATTGGCTCAAAGGCTCAGCCGGTTCAGTTGGTTTTCATGACTTTACCGAACCCGCTGTCGAGCTGGAAAAATATGCGCAACAACAAGATTCTGCGAGAGTTAATAAAATAATTGATGAAATTAAGCAATTAATTTCACGTCTTGAAATAGACAAAAAAGTTGTTAAATTTGAAGAAGCTTCTAAGATTAATGACTAGTACGTAAGAATGATTTGATGAGCAATAACATAATGGTATCAAATAGTGATTGTTAAATTATAACAAAAAATTGATGTGCAGATTATAAGGGGCTGTGAGTGAGAGATATCGCGCTAGGACAATCTAAAAAAACTAATGTTTATGTTGATGATCTCAATACACTGTTAAAAAATGCATTAATTATGATGGTTGATGATGAACCTATTCTGATGGAAATATTGCAAACATTTCTTGAGGATGAAGGTTATCAGAATTTTATTACTATAGAAGATTCAAGATTAGCCATGGATCGTTTGGTTAAAGATCAACCAGACATTCTATTATTAGACCTTAAAATGCCGAATGTAAACGGCTTTGAAATTTTACAACAAGTCCGCAATAATGAACGGCTAAAACATTTACCTGTGATTGTCTTAACGTCTTCTTCCGACGCAGCCACAAAATTGCAAGCCTTAGAGCTCGGCGCAACCGATTTTCTCGCTAAACCAATCGATGCCAGTGAACTCGCCCTACGTTTACGTAATACGTTAACAGTAAAAGCGTATTTAGATCAGTTAGCTTTTTATGATTCTTTAACGGGGTTACCTAATAGAGAACGTTTTCTGGATCGTTTAGATTGGGCTTTATTAAGTGCAAAGCGCACTCAAGAGCCTGTCGCAGTCATCGAATTAAGTATTGATAGATTCAAACAAATTAATGATTCATTAGGGCCTAAAGCGGGGGATACCTTATTAAAACAAATTGCAGAACGATTATCTGGCTTAGTGAGGCTCAGTGATGTTATTTCTCATACGGGTAGAAATAATCTTTGGCAAAACCTATCGCGCTTAGCGGGCGACGAATTTTCAATTTTATTACCCTATGGAAAAGCCAGTGAGGATGCTGCATTTGTTGCCGGACGTTTATTAAACTCTTTGAAAGATGTTTTTCCCATTGATGGACAAGATGTGTTTATTACCGGCAGTATTGGTATCGCGGTTTATCCTGAAGATGGGACTAATACCGACTTATTAATGAAGAATGCCAGTGCTGCAACGGAATATGCTAAACAGAAAGGCAGAGATAACTATCAATTTTATTCGGCAGAGCTTAACCAAAAAGCCGAAGAACGTTTAAGGACAGAATCGGAATTACGGCATGCTATACAGCAAAATGAATTTGTGGTGCATTACCAACCTAAAGTTGATTTGAAAACGGGTTTTGTAAAAGGAATGGAAGCTTTAGTACGCTGGCAACACCCTCGAAGAGGTTTGCTATCTCCCTTTCATTTTATTGAAATTGCAGAAGAATGTGGATTAATTCCTGGTATTGGTGAGTTGGTTATGAGTGAAGCTTGTCAACAACATAAAATTTGGCAAGATAAAGGCTTAGGTAATTTGCAATTATCGGTGAATGTTTCACCCTATCAATTTATGGAAAAACATATTCAAAATACCCTTAATGCAGCATCAAATTCTGGTATGGATATTAAGTTTTTAATGCTCGAAATCACTGAGAGTATGTTAATTGGTGATGAAGAACGTGTGATTGAAATAATGGAAAGAATTAAAAAACAGGGGCCGATGTTGTCTATTGATGACTTTGGAACAGGTTACTCTTCGTTAAGTTATTTAAAGCGTTTCCCATTAGATGAATTAAAAATAGATCGTTCTTTTCTGATTGAAGTGCCTGCTAAAAAAGATGACAGTGCCATTGTTAAAGCGATTGTAGCAATGGCGCATAGTTTAGAGTTATCTGTTGTTGCGGAAGGTGTTGAAGAAGAGGATCAGCTTAAGTTCATGCAGAGTATTGGCTGTGATGTCATACAGGGGTTTTATTTCAGTAAAGCTTTACCTGCCGATGAATTTGAACAGTATGTATTAACCAAGAATAAAATAGCCCGTGCTTGCAATTAAGCTAGAGTATAGGGAGGTCGTTGATGAGGATCTCTCATCAGCGATTGTTCGAAAGGTAAGAATAATCGCTCATTATGGTAAAGGTTTATCGAATCAAAGGTTAAAGGCGTAACTTTTGTAACAAATCACCTTCATACATTGCTTCTTTAATCAGAGCAAAAGGCGCAATGGTTGATTGTTGTTGTAATTCCGCTGGGGCAATCGTTATTTTCTTTTGAAATTTTGGCAATGTTTGATGAGTTACACATTGCTGAATGATTGCAAATAGGGTGTTACCACTTTTTGCTATTTTCCCTGCCACAATGATTTTCTCTGGATTAAGAATATTAATTAATACTGCAATCGTTTTACCTAAATAAGTGGCTGCATCTTGGATAATTTTTTCACATAACGGGTCATGATCCGCTGCTGCTTGATATATATTTTCTATGTTCAGAGTTTCGGTAGTTATTGAACTCAAGCTACCACGCTCTAGTGCCATTTTTACTTTTTCAAGAATAACATCGTCGTTTATTTCAGTTTCTAAACAGCCAAAGTTACCGCAGTGACATTGCTTTCCTGCTGGGTTAACTTGAATGTGGCCAATTTCTCCGATATTACAATTCTCACCGATTAAACATTTCCCTTGGATAATAATGCCTGAGCCCACGCCATGATGAACGCTGAGGAGTATTGAGTCTAAACAATCCTGAGAAGCGCCAAAGTAATGCTCTGCCAATGCAAGTGCTCGAGTATGATTACCAATAAAGGTCGGGATATTAAATTTTTGTTCGATGTTTTTTACTAATGGAAAATGGTCAAATGAATAACGAGATGAGTAAATAATGGTGCCTTCTTTGGTATTAACTAAACCAGAGAGCGTGAATGAAATCGCTGATATTTTTTCAGAAAATTCTGTATCGTCATTAAGTTGCAAGGTTATTTCATCAGTAATTTGCTCAATCAATGCTTCGCCATCAGTGGATTCAATGTTGACTTGTTTTGTTGCTAAAGCATGACCGGATAAATTATAACGACTGATTGATAATAAATCACGACCAATAGTAATTGCTAATACATGTATTAAAGCGCCATTAGGAGCAAGGGAAATAGCAGAACGGCCACCCGTTGATGCTTGTCTTTCGGTTTCTTTAATCAGGCCGTTTTCAAGTAATTGGCGAGTAATTTTAGTCACACTCGCAGGCGCAAGTTTACTGATATTAGCAATTTTTACACGAGAAATAGGGGTGTTTTTTTCAATGACTTTATAAATAGCAGCATAATTTATTTGCTTAATATTATCAATGTTTGCGATCACCGAGCCGGTTTGAAGATTGTTTTGCACCATTATTACTTCGCTTAAAATTGTTATCTTTGAAATAGAGTCTGCCAGTCTAGCAAAAATTGCGATTTTATAATGTTTTTATTGTGCTAAAAGAGAAGCTTAAAGTGAGATGCTCATAGGTATTCCTTAGAAAATGCTATGAGCATGGACTTTTTAATGAAAGGTTTATTGAGGTTTGTATTGACCATTCAATACTGTTGAAATGACATTAAAATCATTATCAAAAATGGCTAGGTTGGCAATTTTACCTACTTCGATACTGCCTAACTTATCATCCACGGAAATAGCCTTTGCAGGATATATCGTCGCCATACGAATAGCCTCTGCTAGTTCGATATCAACATGTTTAACACATTTTTCAATGGCTTGAATCATGGTCAGTGCTGCACCACCAAGTGTTCCATCTGCATTAAAACATCGTCCGTCTTTGTAATAAACGGTTGTACCAACAAAATCAAATTGTTCAATGTCAGCACCAACAGGCGCGGTTGCATCTGTGACTAATATAAGTTTTTCAGCTAATAACTTTTTAGAAATACGTACATTCGGATAAGCCACATGAATACCATCAACAATAATGCCGGCATAAATCTGATGATCATAAATAGCGCCAATGACACCAGGCTCTCTGCCTGTCATTGGACTCATTGCGTTAAAAAGGTGTGTTGCAAAGCTTGCTCCATGTTCAATTGCAGTAGTGGCTTGTGCATAAGTTGCATTGCTATGACCGATTGAGACAACAATACCTGCCTCATGAAGTTGCTTGATCATTTCTGGGGTAAAATTTTCTGGGGCGATAGTCACTTTACTGACAATATCGGCATTAGTGCAGATCAGAGAAATGATGTCAGGATCAGGTTGGCGAATAAATTCAGGACGATGCACGCCTTTTTTTTCTAAACTAATAAAAGGCCCTTCGAGGTGAAGGCCTAATACTTGATTCGCTGTTTTATCCATAAAGCGTCGAGCAACATTAAGTGCTGCTTTTATATCTTCATTGGATGATGTAATGAGCGTGGGTAAATAGCTTGTGCAACCTGATTTAAGATTGGTCGCTTGCATGATACTCAGAGTTTGTTCTGATATTTCGCTATTAAACATCACGCCACCACAGCCATTAATTTGCAAATCAATAAAACCAGGGCAAAGGTTTGCCCCGTTAAGATCAACTTTTTTTATGTTGGCATCTAACTCTGAGGTTAGCTTAATGCTAATAATTTTATCGTTTTCTATCACAAGCGCATGATCAGTTAATACTGATTGTGTGCCATAAATTGTACAATTTGTTAGTGCATACATAACAAATTTCTCCCTACTCATTGCTATAAATAGCCGTTTAACCTTTCAATTCAAAGTACGATAACATTGATGGATTCAATCAGTATTATTTACTGCCATAAATTTTTATAGGTTTATAAATTAGCGATATTGTCGGCTTCTAATTCAGTAAAATATTTTAGCGTTTTAACTTTAAGTTCCAGAGTTGATTCTGAATCACACACAATAATAGCTTTTGCATGGAGTTGTAATGCCGACACTGTCCATAGGTGATTAATAGAACCTTCCACTGCAGCCCTCACCGCTAAGGCTTTGTTATTGCCAGTCGCTAGAATTAACACTTCCGCTGCTTCTAATAGTGTACCAACACCAATGGTTAGCGCTAATTTAGGTACCTGATTAACATCATTATCAAAAAATCGCGAATTAGCGATACGTGTATCTGGGGTTAATGTTTTCACTCGTGTGCGTGAAGCTAATGAAGAGGTTGGTTCATTAAAGGCAATATGCCCATCTGTCCCTACACCGCCCATAAACAGGTTAATTTTACCGTAGCTTTTTATTTTTTCTTCGTAGCGTAAGCACTCTGCTTCCAAATCTTCCGCTAAGCCATTCAATAAATTAATATTTTGAGGCTGGATATTAACGTGATTAAAAAAGTTGTTAAACATAAAGCTGTAATAACTTTCAGGGTGTGATGGTGCTAACCCTACATATTCATCCATATTAAATGTTACTACATGTTCAAAGCTGACTTCGCCTGCTTGATAAAGAGCTATCAAACACTTGTAGGTTTCTAGCGGTGTTCCGCCTGTCGGTAAACCCAAAATAAAAGGGCGTGCTGCAGTAGGAGAAAACTTATTAATCGTATTAGCAATATAACGAGCAGACCAAAGACCAACGGTGGTTGCATTCTGAAGGGGTATCAAGCGCATAGTATTTCTCCAAGTAAATATTAATAGAGTATTATTTGTTTATTAATTCGCAGTGTAAATTAAGATTTTAAAAATTGCCATGAAAGTGATTAAAATAATAAAAAATAGGTGATTTAGATCATATTTTAGCCTATATTGATTTGCGGTAGCTGTTAAAATCTATACAGTTTGCTTTGTAAATTGTAGTTTTTAGCTGTTTATTTTAGTTTTTATATAAAAAATTAATTTAAAACTTAATATAATAATCGTTGCGAAATAAGTGTGTTGCTAAATTGCGTTGGTTACATTGTTGGTTACATAAAGGAGAGTAAAATATGAACATTCTTGGTTATTTTCAAAAAGTAGGTCGGGCGCTAATGGTGCCTGTTGCCGTGTTACCAGCCGCCGCCATTTTAATGGGTATCGGTTATTGGATCGATCCTAATGGATGGGGGGGAGATTCTGCGTTAGCTGCTTTTCTGATTAAAGCTGGTGCTGCTGTTATTGACAATATGTCTGTATTGTTTGCAGTCGGTGTTGCTTATGGGTTGTCTAAAGATAAAGATGGTGCTGCCGCACTTTCAGGCTTAGTCGGATTTTTGGTGGTGACAACATTACTTTCACCTGGAGCTGTAGCACAAATTCAAGGTATTGATCCTTCACTGGTGCCTTCTGCCTTTGGTAAAATCAATAACCAATTTGTAGGTATCTTAGTCGGTATTATTTCCGCTGAACTTTATAATAAATTTTCCGATGTTGAATTACATAGTGCATTAGCCTTTTTCTCAGGACGTCGTTTAGTCCCTATTATCGTTTCTGTGGTGATGATTGTTGTGTCATTTATTCTGATGGCAATATGGCCTGCTATTTTCTCTGGCTTACAACATTTTGGCGAAACTATTTCAGAAATGGGCGAAGTGGGCGCGGGTATTTACGCATTCTTTAACCGTTTATTAATCCCGATCGGTCTTCATCATGCACTTAACTCTGTTTTCTGGTTTGATGTGGCAGGTATTAATGATATTCCTAACTTCTTAAGTGGTCAGTCTGGTATTGATGCAGGTACAGCTGTCATTGGTAAAACAGGTATGTATCAAGCTGGTTTCTTCCCAATTATGATGTTTGGTCTTCCTGGTGCAGCGCTTGCTATCTATACGGCTGCTAAAGCAGAAAATAAAGCTAAGGTTGCTTCTATCATGTTAGCGGCAAGTTTGGCGTCATTCTTTACCGGTGTCACTGAACCTCTTGAATTCTCCTTCATGTTTGCTGCGCCATTACTTTATGTGATTCATGCTGTATTAACAGGGATCTCTGTTTTCCTTGCTGCTTCAATGGGTTGGATGGCTGGTTTTGGTTTCTCTGCTGGTCTTGTGGATATGGTATTGTCTTCACAAAATCCTCTTGCGGTTAACTGGTATATGCTCATTGCTCAAGGCGTTTTATTTTTCGCTATTTATTACTTCGTTTTCCTAACCGTTATCAAACGTTTTGATATGAAGACGCCTGGTCGTGAAGATGATGAAGTGGCAACAACGGTAAGCAAAGGTAGTGAAGATAGTAAAGAACTTGCTAATCAGTATGTGCAAGCGTTGGGTGGAAAGGACAACCTGACGGTTATTGATGCTTGTATTACACGCCTGCGTTTAACACTAAAAGATCGCAGTGTGGTTAAAGAATCTGAGCTTAAAGCGTTAGGTGCAATGGGTGTGGTTAAGTTAGGTGAAGATAATCTACAAATTATTATCGGCACCAAAGCAGAAAGCATTGCTAATCAGATGAAGTTGATTAAATAGCTATTTATGATGTTTATAAGCACTCTGAGTTAAGTTGTCAGAGTGCTTTTTTTCTTTATGAAAAGTTAAATGCTATTACGTGAAGGATAAAGTGGAATTGAAATAATCTCGCCTTGAACTGTTAATTCGATGCTATCACTGCCATCGCTTAAATGCCTCACTTCAGGTGCTATCAATGAGTCTTTAATGCAAGAAGCCACCACAGTATGTGTTTTACTTGCTGGTAATAGCCACTCAATATGCACCACCTCTTTACTGGCATCTGACTCAATGGCGCGTTCAGGAATACTTAATTCACCTTCATAGCCATGCTCTAAGTTAACCTGCACATCGGTATGACTTAATAAGCGACATTGGTAACTATCTATCATTGCTTTTGAGTTTGTTAATAAAACGCGACAATCATTATCTACTAAGGTCGCATTTAGAGGACTATGTAAACGCCAATTTAACGGTTTATCTTCACTAAGCATCACTGAATCAACAAGTATTAAACCAATGTCTTTAATAAGCACAATTGTTCTGTAAAAACCTAGGACAGATTCACCATAAGATTCACTTAAATTCAAAGTCACTAAGTGGTAATTAGTTTCACTACGTCTGTCTATCACAAAAGCTCGTGCACTAGGATCATCAAGTTTTTGCCCTTGTCCATCAACTAACGGCAGGTTATGTGCGATGGTTTGACGTGTCCATTGACTGTGATGCTTACTACCAAAGCGATACCCGTAACTACCCGTAGGTGCAAGTATGCCGATATTGTTATCAAAAAATCCAATATTGCCTTGATCCGCATGACGGTGAGAACTATTACCAAATACACTAGCACGATAATAAAGCGACATCTGTTGTTGGATGAACTTTCCTAAACCTGCATGTGGATAATAATGGCTTAAAGCTTGTTCTTCAGCTTGCTTTTGCTGGTCCGGTTTTTTATTTTTAACGGCTTTAATATATTCGATTTGTTTGATCGTTGGCACCACATCTAATAGATGTAACCGATAATCTTCAATAGCGTTTTCTAATGACTGAGACTGTTGATAATCCACTTGGTCACCAAATCTTGCTGCATAAATTCTGAGTGGATTTTGTGAGAAAAATCCAGGCCATTCTTTTCCTTCGCGGGTACACCAAAAACCATCGCTGAAAGGGTGGCTATCTTGCTCTGGGGCAATAAAGTCTTGTGCGAATTTAACAAAATTCTGATAAAAAGGATGTTCATAAAAAGAGAAGCCAGATAAACGTTCAATGCTTAAAAATAACGGGTGATACCATTTACTATAAGTGGAAGCATAAAAAGAGCCTTCTACCCAACTGCCATCGATACCCCCATAAAATGGTAAGATTCCTCGATAAATAGTGATTGCTTCATTTAGCCACTGCTCACACTCTTCAATATTGTGTTCTCGATATAAAGCTAACCCTGCAAGACCAAGGTAAGCCGGTAATCGCGAAGTATGTGAATGTCCTGGATATTGCTTAAATTCATCTTGTTCGAGGCGTTCCATAATTTGTCGCGCAATACGTACTAGCATTGGTCTGATAAATAAATCTTTTTCGTTTTTATTCAAAAGCGGACTTAACCAGTGATAAGCAAGGAACAAGTTACGTGCTAATGAACAACCGACTTCATCACCCCAAGTACATGGGCGTAATAATGATGCGGGACCTTCTGGGCTCCATTCTGCAAGTTGTAAAAGTCGATTAATGGCTTCAATACCGTGTTCTTCTTCACCCCATATTTTATAGAGTAAGGCATGGGTTATTAAATCTCTATCAATCCAATTTCTGACATTAGCGATGGCCTCGCGTTTTCCTTCTTCTTGGCCTCGTTGATAGTGCTTAGGGTAAGTTACATCAGATAAAGGAGCAGACAATGTAGCTGTGTGTTTGAGTTTTGTATAAATATCCTGAGAATGAGCCTTGATGGTCGCGATATCTTCATCAAAGTACATTAACCATTGTTCTCGACCCTCACAGAATTCAAATAATTCTTTAGCGCTGGGCGCAATATAATTGGCCAATTCTTCTGTGATTTCAAAATTAATCCATTCAGATACTTGTTGTGTTTGTGTGTCTGATGTTGTTACTAATCGCCATTGATATTGACCTGTTGGCAGTTCATGTGAGAGTTGCAGAGGCGAGTTAACTTGCTCCCAATTCCACTCATCACCTGTGGAAATGTTCTTTAGTTGCAAAGAATACTGCTGCTCAGGAATGCTCTCTGGCCAATTAAAACTTGGTGGATTAACCGCCGCTGGAAAGGCTTGACTAGGAGATAGTTGAACTTGAAAATCGTGTGTTCTTGACAAGTTAATCATTATTTCTTCCTTTGTTAAACCATTGGTATTTTCCCGTTTTCGGGTCAATGTTACCAATGATTTTAGCCGGAGTGCCTGCTGCTATTCCGTAAGGGGGCACATCAGAGGTGACCACTGAATTTGCACATACAAGTGCACATTTCCCAATGCGGCATCCGGGTGTAATTGTTACTCCACCGGTTAACCAAACGCCGTCTTCGATGACCACTTTTCCTGCTACATCATCACTTCTTCCACTGAAAAAATCATCCTCAGGATTATAAACATGGTTTGAACCGACGATATTAGCGTGAGGGCCGATTAATACGTTTTCCCCAATTTCAATATCACCGTTTACATAGCTGTATAAACCAATATAAGATTTTTTGCCTATCTGGTTGCCTTTAATACGCACAATCGCCCCAGGAGAAATCCGGACATCTTCACCGTTTTGACCCAATATTTGAGCGCGTTTTGTGTCGTCATGGTAATTATTACTTTGGTTACAATACAGCGTGAATTTACGAAACTCTTCATCGCTTAACTCGCCACCATGTATTTTTTGTACTGACATAAGTTGGCTCCGTTACCAATCTTGTTGTAAAAAAGGGGATTACCCTAATGAGCAATCCCCCGATAAAGTATTACTCTGAAATGTAGTACTGTTCTTTTAAGTGGTAGAACGGACTTTTGTAAACTGAGTAAAGTTTCTTAGGAATATTCTTCATACGATTACTAACAACTGCTGGAGAAGCTGTGTAACGTAGAATACCAATTGCCCATAGGTTCTCAGCGTGAAGTTGCATCACTTTGTCTACTTTAGTTGCAAAGGCTTTTTTATCACCTTCTTTTAATAGCGCTTCGTAATAATCAGCTAACTCTTGCATTTCTGGTGTTAGTTTTATACCACTTTCACCTTTAGACAGGTAATAAGCTGATTGTTTCGGTGCATAGTTATTTTCAGACATCACAGGGAAGTAGTTATTAGCACCAAATAATGGATTCAAACCAGAGGTATTGTTATGTAATACCATTTGATAATCACCACCACGGCGAATCTGCTCAAAGTAACTCTTCTCATCAGAGCGCATAATAAAGCGTAAACCGATCTTATCCATATCTGCTTTCATCAGGATTGCGCCTTCTTCAGATATTTTACGGCCCGCTTGGAAATGTACTAAGAACGTTAAGTTCTGGCCATCTTTACCTAAACGATAGTTTTCAGAATCTCGCTTAGTTAAACCCAATGCATCTAACATTTTGTTTGCTTTCACACGATCCATTTTAGTGTAAGCACTACTAGTTGCTTCGCTACCACCTGGAGATGTTGGCAAAAGAACAGATTGAGCAGGAGTAGAAAGCCCGACACCCAAAATATCATTTTGTGTCACACGATCCATCCCTAAAGACAGTGCTTGACGGAAGCTTTTGTCACGCATTAAACGTTGAACTTCTTTTTCTTCACCGGTGTAATCTTGGTTTGGAAAAAGTACTAACATGTTGGCATGATCATCTAATTCCATCATGCGTGTAGTGTAGTTACCTTTCTTTTCACCTTTCTTAAGCGCAGTGAAATCACTGGTTAGCTTAGAAATACGGTCCATATCAACTTCACCAGCTAATGCTTTCAAGATTCTAACTTGTGGTTCCGCAGTAAGGGGCCAAGACATACCATCGATATAAGGTAATTGATTTCCTTCAGTATCTACTTTCCAGTAATACGGGTTACGTATTGCTTGTTGTTGAAGTTCTTGAGGATCGGTATTGTAAACCCAAGTGTAAAGTACTGGTAAATCAGGGTTGGTATTAGCACGAGTATTCCAACGGTTGTGGAATAGTTGACGCCAATCCGTCATACCTGCATCAGCAATTTTCTTATCTAATGCTGCTTTATCAGCAAACTCAGGTAGATAATCTTTTAAGTAATGCATTGGTGTTTGAGGAAGGCGGAATTCCATCGTAGAGCGCTGGTGCATCTCGATAAAATTCGGGTTAGCCTCTTTGTAAATCAACTCAAACGTTTGCGCATCAATCACTTTCAGCTTAGCGGTTTCACCGGCCGATTTGAATAACGATTTAATACTTGGGTTGAGTTCAGGATTCTGTTCTACATTGTTGTACCAAAATGCCACGTCAGCCGTTGTGAATGGCATACCATCAGACCACTTCATACCTTTACGTAAAGTAAAAGTATAGGTGCGTTTATCTTCAGATAACGAAAAAGATTCAGCTAAGTTAGGAACATATTCCTGATGATCATCAAGGGCAATAAGGGGTTCATTACTCCATTCATGAAAGTGATAGTTAGGTTCGATACGGCGCCAAGTACCGCCATATTTACCTACTTCGTTGATCGGTGTGATGACCATAGGGTTTTCTGGGAGGCGCTTGTCCACACTAGGAAGCTCACCTTTATCAACTAAAGCGCTTAACGATGGCGCTTCTTGGTAAGCCCATGCATTCAATGAGCCTAGTAGTAGACCCATTGTTATAAGTTTACGTTTCATATCATTTCCTTATCATGATTGTAATGCCAATTCCGCTAATTTAATGAGCGAATATTACGCAGGAAAAAGAAGCTAGTTTAAGGCGGAAGTTGCCACTATCGAGAGATTAACCAGTTAATCCTCTAACGTGAGAATTAACATAAAGACGTTAATTCTTTAATGGTTGTTCCCTTTACAAAACTTTCAACGCGAAAATAGTTTCTTTTAACCAGTAAGATTGAGCAGTTAGTTAGTGGAGTTGGTATAAAATATCTCTTCAACAAAGTGACAAGCACTCTGTCTCAAGATCTCATTGCCATCTAAAGTATCAGTGAATTCGCGTAACGCGGGGATTTCACTTTTACATTTATCTTTGGCGTATTTGCAACGATTATGGAATGCACATCCAGGAGGAGGATTAGCCGCATCAGGAATTTCTCCCGCCAGAATATCGCTACGAATTTGTCGTTCGTCAATGTCAGGAATTGCATGCATTAACGCTTCGCTATAAGGGTGTAAAGGTCGATTAAAAAGCGCATCGGTGGGGGCGACTTCTACAATTCGTCCTAGGTACATAACACCAACGCGGTCACAAAGGTATTTCACCACGCTCAAGTCATGTGAGATAAAGAGGTATGAGAGGCCCATTTTCTCTTTAAGTTCTGCTAAAATTTCGAGTATTTGTGCTTGAACGGAAACGTCCAATGCACTCACCGCTTCATCAGCAACAATAAAGCGAGGATGTGTTATTAAAGATCGTGCAATCCCGATTCGTTGGCGTTGACCACCAGAGAAAGCGTGTGGATAGCGCATCAAGTGAGAGCTTCGAAGTCCAACTTGTTCAATCATATTTTTAGCTTGTTCATACAAATAATCTTTATCTGTATGACCGGCTAATCGAAGCGGTTCTTCCAAAATTTCTTGCACCGTCATTCTTGGTGATAATGATGAATAAGGGTCTTGGAATATCATTTGTACTTCTTGACGATAGGGACGAAGCTCCTTATTTGTCATTGCTACAAGGTCAATTTTTTTACCGCTTTTACTGTGATAAATTACTTTACCGCCAGTGGGTTCAATTGCTTTAAGAACTGCACGTCCAACGGTTGTTTTACCACAACCAGATTCGCCAACTAAACCAAATGTTTCATTAGGAAATACTTTAAAATTAACACCATCAACTGCTTTGATGACGCCTGCTCGACGGCTGAAAGCACCGCCTTTCATACTGAAGTGCATTTCTAGCCCTTCAACTTCTAATAATGGGGTCGTGTTATAATCCATGATTTATGCCTCGAAACATCTGACCTTGTGGTCATTTTCATGTGTATCAAATGAAGGAACTTCTTTGCGACATCTATCTGTTACTTTGTCACAGCGCATCCAGAATGGGCATCCCGTAATTTTACTGTAGGGATCCGGTATACTGCCTTTAATAGGCTTAAGTGCTTCCTTGGTATGAAGCGTCGGTATCGAGTTAATTAATGCTTTGGTATAAGGGTGTTTCGGCGTTTTTAATATTTGATCCGTGGTACCTTGTTCAACAATATAACCAAGATAAAATACCGCTATTTCGTCGACCATATTGGCGACCACTGCCAGGTCATGAGTGATCAACACTAGCGCCATATTTTGTTCGCGTTGAATGTCTTTTAGCAAATCAAGAATTTGAGCCTGAATGGTTACATCGAGTGCCGTTGTTGGTTCATCAGCAAATAATAGACGCGGGCCACAACTTACTCCCATCGCTATCATCACTCGTTGGCGCATACCACCTGATAATTGGAAGGTATAGTCATCAAAAACATCACTGGCACGCGGCACTCGAGCACGTTCTAACATGTGAATCGCATGGGCCTTAGCTTGTTTTTTATCCATATCCGAGTGCTGTCTGATTAATTCAACCATCTGGCTACCCACGGTGTGGATAGGACTTAAGCTACTCATTGGCTCTTGGAAAATCATGGAAATTTCTTTACCACGAATTTTATTAATTTCTTTACCATTTTGTTTTACTTTGAACACTTCAAAAGGCGTATCATTGCGATGATAAATGACTTCACCCTTAGTAATTCTAAACATCGGCTCTGGCAGTAGGCGAATAGGCATACGCGCGGTAACACTCTTACCACAACCAGATTCCCCTACAATACCGAGGCTCATGCCTTCGTAGATGGTTAAGTCAATATCGTTCAGTGTATTGGTTACACCCTCAATCGTATGAAATTGAGCGGCAACATTTTTATATTCAAGTAATTTTTTACGCATAATTAAGCTCTATTCATATATGGGTCAGCGGCGTCACGTAGACCGTCACCAAGAAAGTTAAAAAACAGTACAATTGCGATGACAAATAATGCGGGGTAAAGCACCCAAGGGTTATTAGCAATGACAGTGACACTTTGGGCGTCTTGTAGTAAAACACCCCAGCTAACAACAGGTGGACGTAGCCCTATGCCAAGAAAGCTTAAAGAGGTTTCTGCGATGATCATTGCAGGAATGCTGAGAGTTGCTTGTGCAATCACAAAACTGGTCGCACCCGGTATTAAATGTTTACGAATGATGTAGAAGTTACTTGCACCAGAAAGTAATGCTGCTTCAGTATACTTTTCCTCTTTCAAGCGCATTACGATACCGCGCACTACTCGACCAATCCCCGTCCAACCAATCAATGATAAAATCAGGGTGATCATGAAGTAAACGACTAGTGGTGACCATTGAGGTGGTAACGAAGCCGCCAATGCCATCCACAAAGGAATCGATGGGAATGACATGAGTACTTCAATTAAACGTTGGATTAAGGTATCTGTTCGACCACCATAAAATCCTGAAATACCCCCTAATATCGTCCCAAAGACTAAACTTAGAAAAACACCAATCAAACCAATTGAGAGTGAAATTCTGGCGCCGTGTACGACTTTACTAAAAATATCTCGTCCGAGTTTGTCAGAGCCCATTAAAAATAATGCAGCCCCTTCGTCAACACCCATAATGTGAAGATCAGTGTCAATCAATCCAAGGAAAGTGTATTTATAACCTCGATGAAAGAGTTTAATTGGGTAAACGTCTTCACCTGCTGTGTATTCATACTCAAGCGTATCCATATTTATTTTTCGCGTAATATTATAAATATACGGACGAGTAAAGTTACCTTCTTTATCAACCCAGTGAATCTCTGTGGGCGCGACATAAGAGTACTTCGCATTGAATTGATTAATATCTTCTACACTGACGAAGTGTGCAAAAATGGCTACCAAGTAAGCAAAAGCAATCATAATTCCACTGAATAAGGCAACTTTATGCTGTTTGAATCTAAGCCACATCAAACGTTTCTTCGAGGCATAGAAAACTTCATTTCCCTGATCTTGTGCTTCCAAGCTTTCTTCTAATTTGGCTTCAGAGCTATCCGGCGGAGTATAAATTGTAGATGTCATGTTAATTCCTTAAGAAAGACGAATGCGTGGATCGAGTAGCGCAAGAATAATGTCTGAAAGCAATGTACCAATGATGGTGAGTACCGCTAGCATCATTAAGAAAGTCCCTGCTAAATACATATCTTGACCTCGAAGCGCTTCTAACAAATAAGGCCCAGTTGTTGGTAAGCTCAATACAATTGCCACAATCGCACTACCAGATACCAAGTTAGGTAACTGCCAACCAATGGTTGATGCAAGTGGTGTTACAGCATGGCGAACAGGGTATTTAAGGATGACTTTATAAGTTGGTAGGCCTTTAGAGCGCGCGGTATCAACATAAGGTTTGTGCAATTCATCCATCATGGTGGCA
>TARA_R110001583_G_scaffold22238_4_pt1 | contig 20399 bp, 12 predicted proteins | sample TARA_R110001583 | Tara Oceans TARA_R110001583 (sample SAMEA4398432) | marine metagenome | biome: Polar Biome; feature: [MES] marine water layer (ENVO:01000295) within the mesopelagic zone...; material: water (ENVO:00002006), including particulate matter (ENVO:01000060) such as...... | reverse complement strand
AACCACCTACCAATTTATAATTAATAAACAATAAATTGGCAAAGGCTTTTCAAGGGCGACGACCTAAATCGTTACTCTTAATTGTCGCTTCTTTGGCTGACAGATAAGCGTTTAACCAGTGTGGGAGAAAACATGTTGTTTTCAAGCTCACACTTTCCTTTCTTCGCAAGACATATAGACAGTAATGTAGCTTGTTTAGCCATCAAATCAATTGGGTAGTTAATAGTTGTTAATTTTGGATAAAGGTAGCGTGAAATTAAACCATTATCAAAACCAATAACCGACATTTGTGCAGGGATGGCAATATTGTTTTCTTCAAGTGCAGCCAGTACACCTGCCGCCATAAAGTCGTTATAAGCAACCACTGCGGTGATCGGAGTACCTTTAGATAATAGCTCAATCATGCCTAATCTACCGCCTTCATCGCTGAGTTCTGCTTCTAGTGTATAACTCGCAGGATGTGGTAGGTTATGATCTTGTAACGCCTTTAAATAACCCGCTTTACGTTCGAAAGCATCATCGATGTTATGGTTAGAATTGATGTAAGCAATATGCTCATGGCCATTGTTGATGAGAAATTGAGTGGCCATATATGCGCCTTTAAAATTATCAAAAGCAATACAACGTTCAGAGATCTCGGGAATAAAGCGATTAATCAGTACTAAACCTGGGGCTTCTTTGGCAAAAGCAATTAACTCTTGATCACTTAATGCTTTGGAATGAATAATTAAAGATTCACTGCCACTATTAATTAATAATTCAATGGAGTCTCGCTCTGCATCTGCATCATGGTAACCATTACCAATGAGTAAATGTTTGTTATTTTCTCGCGCAACTTGATCAACAGATTTAATTAAAGATCCAAAAAAGGGATCAGAAACATCACTGACTAAAACGGCGATGGTATTGGTATTTTTGCTCACTAATGCACGTGCACTGGCATTAGGGCGATAGCTCAAATTTTTCATTGCCACTTGAACGGATTTTATTGAAGCTTTTCCTGCTTTCGGTGATTTATTGATCACTCTTGAAACGGTTGCAATTGAAACACCAGCTTCTCTAGCCACATCTTTAATTGTTGCCATTTTACCTTCTTAAAGTTGGTTATATTCTAAATTAGAGCGTTTCTCTAATTAATTGTAACATATTGTAACAGACGGTAACGGATTGTAATTGATGTTGTTGTGCACTTGTTAAATTTCATACATAAGGCATATTCATCATAGATTGAAAATCAACAGCTCGATATGATTTTGAACATCTTTTTTCTCTTAATTGTACATTCAGGCTTAAACAGAATTACATTTTCTAATTTAAGTCTGACAATAATACCTTTGCTTGTAACCGTTTACAATCAATGTGATGTACATTTCAAGTGTAAATCTCTTATTACACCTCTTTTTTATAATGGCAGATAAACAGGCCATTTTCTGCGACATCCTTGACCTTTCCAGATCACAAACGTGATAGAACACACAGAAATCTACTTAATTAAGGTACAAACATTTAACAAATGGAAACGTTTACACTTTTGTCGGGTTGCTCACAATATATTGGAATTTATTCACGTAATCTTAGCCGCATAGTTTGATAGTCAGGAATACGGTTATCATCTTTTTTGTACCATCCATATTAATTTATTTTATAAAGGACAAACTAATGAAAAAATTGACTCTATTGGCAACGTTATGTGCTGGTTTCGCGTTTGGAAGTTCAGCGATTGCAGATACAAAACTAGGTTTTACTGTCTATAAATATGATGACAACTTCATGGCAGTTGTACGTCAAGCTATCGAAAAAGAAGCAGAGAAAGACAGTGACATTAGTTTGTTAATGAATGATTCACAAAATAGCCAATCAATGCAAAATGACCAAGTTGATATCCTACTTGCTCGTGGTGTGAAAGCCTTAGCCATTAACCTTGTTGACCCAGCGGCTGCCCCTGTGATTATCAAAAAAGCCAAAGAAGATAATATTCCGATTGTATTTTACAACAAAGAACCTTCAGCAAAAGATTTAGCCTCTTACGATAAAGCTTACTTTGTAGGTACGGTTTCTAAAGATGCCGGCATCATTCAAGGTGAATTAATTGCGAAACATTGGGCTGCTAATCCAAAATGGGATTTAAACGGCGACGGTAAAATTCAGTTCGTATTACTGAAAGGTGAGCCAGGACATCCTGATGCAGAAGCACGTTCAAGCTATGTTGTGAGTACGTTAAACGACAAAGGTTACGCAACTGAAGAATTACATTTAGATACCGCTATGTGGGATACCGCAATGGCGAAAGATAAAATGGATGCATGGGTTTCTGGTCCTAACGGTAGCAAAATAGAAGTGGTTATTGCTAATAACGATGGCATGGCAATGGGTGCAGTTGAATCACTTAAAGCGAATGGCCGAAGTGAGTTACCTGTATTTGGTGTTGATGCATTAAGTGAAGCGCTTGCGATGGTTAAGTCTGGTCAAATGGCAGGTACGGTACTAAATGATGCACCAAATCAAGCAAAAGCGACTTATGAATTAACACGTAATCTTGCACAGGGTAAAGCTGCCGATGCAGGTACTGAATGGAATCTTGTTAATAAAGTCGTTCGTGTCCCTTATGTTGGTGTTGATAAAGAATCTTTAAAATAATCTCTATTAACTAAAATGGGAAAGGTTACCTTTCCCATATTTTAAATTTTAGGGTAATGCCACTATGACAACAGAAAAAGAACATGAATTCCTGTTAGAAATGACCGGGATTTGCAAAGAATTTCCAGGTGTAAAAGCTCTGGATAATGTAAGCCTAAAGGTTCGCCCTTATTCTATTCATGCTTTAATGGGTGAAAATGGCGCAGGAAAATCAACCTTATTAAAATGCCTGTTTGGCATGTACGACCAAGAAGCAGGAAAAATTGTTTTTCTTGGTAAAGAAGTTAACTTTGAGTCATCAAAGCAAGCGTTAGAAGCTGGTGTGTCTATGGTACACCAAGAATTAAATCAGGTATTGCAACGTACTGTAATGGATAATATCTGGCTCGGACGTTATCCGCTGAAAGGTTTTTTTGTCGACCATAAAAAAATGTATAACGACACCAAAGCTATTTTTGAAGAACTTGATATTAATATTGATCCTAAAGTAAAAGTCGCTACTTTGTCTGTTTCTGAAATGCAGATGCTCGAAATTGCGAAAGCTTTTTCTTATAACGCAAAAATTGTGATTATGGATGAACCAACGTCTTCTCTGAGTGAGAAAGAGGTAAGTCATCTTTTCAAAATTATTAATAAATTAAAAGAAAAAGGATGTGGGATTGTTTATATCTCGCACAAAATGGAAGAAATTTTTACTATTTGCGATGAGATTACAATCTTACGTGATGGAGTTTGGATTGAAACGCGCCCATTAAAAGGGCTCGATATGGACCAAATCATCAATAAAATGGTAGGCCGTGATTTAACACATCGTTTTCCACCGAAGACCAATGTCGTCAAAGAAATTATTCTTGAAGTTAAAAACCTAACAGCGCTGAATCAGCCGTCTATTACCGATGTCAGTTTTGAATTACACAAGGGTGAAATTCTTGGTATCGCAGGCCTAGTCGGCGCTAAACGTACAGATATTGTTGAAACATTATTTGGCATCAGAGCGCGCAGTCAAGGTGATATTATTCTACATGGTAAAACCTTGGTAAATAAAGATGCACATGAAGCTATCAATAATGGTTTTGCTTTGGTAACAGAAGAGCGGCGTGCAACGGGAATCTACGGTAATTTAGATATCACTTTTAACTCTTTAGTTGCCAATGTAGACCAATATAAAACGCCCTATGGCTTGTTGAGTAATAAGAAAATGAAAAGTGATACTCAGTGGGTTATTGACTCAATGAGTGTTAAAACACCCTCTCATGAAACTAATATTGGTTCACTGTCTGGTGGTAACCAACAAAAAGTTATTATCGGTAGATGGTTATTAACCAACCCTGAAATATTAATGCTTGATGAGCCTACGCGTGGTATCGATGTTGGTGCTAAATTTGAAATCTATCAGCTAATACTTAATCTCGCTAATAAAGATAAAGGCATCATCATGATTTCATCGGAAATGCCTGAATTACTAGGTACCACAGATCGCATTTTAGTGATGAGTAACGGTCGAGTTGCTGGCATTGTAAATACCAAAGATACGACACAACATGAAATTTTAGAGCTTGCCGCTCGCTACCTATAAGAAGTAAAGGACTTAATCATGGATACATTAAAAAAACTTGGCTTGATGCGCTACCTGAAAGAAGGTGGTATCTACGCTGTACTATTCATTTTATTAGCCATTATTGTGATTCAAGAGCCCTCTTTTTTAAGCTTGCGAAACTTTAGTAATATTTTAACTCAATCATCAGTGCGTATTATTATTGCTTTAGGTGTAGCAGGGTTAATCGTAACGCAAGGTACAGACCTTTCGGCAGGGCGCCAAGTTGGTTTGGCTGCTGTATTATCGGCTACCTTGTTACAAGCTGCAGATAACGTTAATAAAGTATTTCCAGACCTTGGGGAAATACCTATTGCAGGGGTTATTGTTGCTGTCTGTTTAGTTGGCGCGTTAATCGGTTTAATTAATGGCATTATCGTTGCGTATCTAAAGGTAACGCCCTTTATCGCTACCTTAGGTACGATGATTATCGTTTACGGCGTTAACTCTTTGTATTTTGATACTGTCGGCGCATCACCTATCGCAGGGTTTGATCCTCGTTTTTCTGAATTTGCACAAGGGTTTATAAGACTTGGTGATTTTAAACTGTCTTATTTAACGTTTTATGCGGCCATTGCTATCGCAGTTGTTTGGGTTATTTGGAATAAAACCGTCTTTGGTAAAAATATTTTTGCAATTGGTGGTAACCCTGAAGCAGCTAAAGTATCGGGCGTTAATGTTCCAATGACGTTACTTAAAATCTATGCGCTATCAGGTGTGTTCTATGCTTTTGGTGGTATGTTAGAAGCCGGTCGTATCGGTAGTGCAACTAATAACCTAGGTTTTATGTATGAACTTGATGCCATTGCTGCCTGTGTGGTTGGTGGGGTTTCATTTGCGGGTGGTGTTGGACGTGTACTTGGTGTTGTGACTGGTGTATTAATCTTCACTATTATCAACTACGGTATGACGTATATCGGTGTTAGCCCTTATTGGCAGTATATTATTAAAGGTAGCATCATTATCTTTGCTGTTGCACTTGATTCAATGAAGTATGCGAATAAGAAATAAAGTTTTTAGCTTAAAAGGCCGTTGAGCTTGCTCGTTGATTTTTAGGTCTTTTAAGTCTTTTTACACTAAAACGATTGGGACACATTTTTATTAATGTGACCCAATTTGTTTTTATACCATTCTGCATAATTAACTGACCAGGTTATTAGACGGATTGGCATGACAGCTTTTAAATCTACTTTTGTTTGTTTTAAACATTAATGTGCCACTTTTTCCTCTGATATTATCTCCTGAATTTGGCTCTTTAATGGGTTTACCATCAATGAACTAATTGCAGAACCGCTTGTTTCTGCCAAGGATTAATATGAAAACATTTTTTGAAATTATTAATGCAAGAGATTGGGAAAACCAATACGTAACCCATCAAAATGTACTGGAAGCACATGCTCCTTTACGTGGCTATCATTCACACCAAGCTGCCGTTAATAATCAAGTTTCTGACTTTACTCTTTCCTTGAATGGGCAATGGTCATTCCAATTATTTGATCGGCCTGAAAATGTATTGCCTGAATGCATCAATACTGACTTTGATGATAGTCAATGGAGTCGTATTCCCGTTCCTAGCAATTGGCAATTACAGGGGCACGATAAAGCCATTTACACGAATATTAAATATCCTTTTGCTGATAAGCCTCCCTTTGTTCCTCAAGAAAATCCAACCGGTGTATATCGTTTAGCTTTTGAATTACCTGAAAATTGGAATGGCAGACAACAACGTATTAGTTTTGATGGTGTCAATTCAGCTTTTCATCTCTGGTGTAATGGTATTTGGGTTGGTTATTCCCAAGACAGTCGTTTAGCTGCTGAATTTGATTTGAGTCATTACTTAAGCACAGGTAAGAACCAATTAACGGTAATGGTGATGCGCTGGTCAGATGGCTCCTATCTCGAAGACCAAGATATGTGGTGGTTAAGTGGTATTTTTCGAGATGTGACCTTACTGAGTAAGCCTTTAGTGTCGATTCGTGATGTTGCTGTAACGACTGAGCTAGATGCTTGTTTTAATAATGGTTTGTTAAAGGTGAGTACCTATTTAAGTGAGCAAAATGTAGGGTATCGTTCACAAGTGCAATTATTTGATGCACAGCTCGAGGCGGTCGATGATCCGGTTACGGTTGCTTTTGGGCAACGAATGGTGGACGAAAAAGGTGCCTGGAAAGATATCGCTGAGCATGTTGTCTCAGTGCCATCGCCTCAAAAGTGGAGTGCAGAATCTCCTTATCTTTATCGTGTTGTTATAACGTTGCTGAACTCAGATGATGAAGTGGTTGATAGAGAGGCTTATCAAGTTGGTTTTCGTGTTGTTGAAATTAGTGATGGTTTATTGAAAGTAAATGGTGAAGCACTCTTAATTCGTGGTGTTAATCGTCATGAACATCATCCTGAAAATGGTCATGCTGTTGCACGAGAAGATATGTTGCAGGATATTAAGTTATTAAAACAAAATAACTTTAATGCGGTGAGAACTGCACATTATCCGAATCATCCACTTTGGTACGAGTTATGTGATGAATATGGACTGTATGTTGTTGACGAAGCGAATATTGAAACTCACGGTCAATTCCCAATGTGCCGTTTATCAAACGATACAAGTTGGTTGAATGCCTATATGCGTCGTATGACTCGCATGGTAGAACGAGATAAAAATCATCCCTCTATTATTATTTGGTCACTCGGTAATGAGTCTGGTATTGGTAATAATCACCATGCTATGTATCAATGGACTAAATTAAGAGATCCAAGCCGTCCGGTACAATATGAAGGAGGCGGGTCTAATACGGCTGCCACGGATATTATTGTGCCAATGTATGCGCGTGTTGAAAGGGATATTGTCCATGAAAATAACGTTGATGTAACACCTAAGTTTGGGCTCAAAAAATGGATCGGATTACCTAATGAAAATAGACCCTTAATTCTATGCGAATATGCGCATGCAATGGGTAATAGCTTAGGCAGTTTTGATAAATATTGGCAAGCATTTCGTTATTATCCGCGCCTGCAAGGTGGGTTTATCTGGGACTGGGTTGACCAAGGTCTTTCAAAAACAGATGAACAAGGACAAAAATACTGGGCTTATGGTGGTGATTTTGGTGATGACATTAATGATCGCCAATTCTGTATTAATGGTTTAATTTTTCCGGACAGAAGCCCACATCCCACGTTATTTGAAGCAAAAAAAGCACAACAGTTTTACCAGTTTACTCAATTAAATAATAAATTAAACGCTGATAAGTTAAGTATTAAAATCACTTCTGAAAACCTTTTTGTGTTTAGTGAAAATGAAACCTTAGTATGGTCGTTAATGGAAGAGAGTGAGTGCATTGCAACGGGTAATATTGCAATGAACCTTGCCCCTAAAGCTTCTCAGGTTTTCACTTTACTTGATGTCTTACCTGCGCAAAAGGTGGGTTGTGATTATTACCTCAATGTTGAAGTGGTATTAAATCAAGATAACAAATGGGCTAAGAAGGGCCATATTATTGCAACAGAGCAATTACGCCTTGCTTCACCGATGCAATTAGCAATACAGGGACCATCGCCATCACGCATGACGGAAAATGCACCGTCATTAATTGATAGTGTGGAAAATGTTTCTATTGAAGGCCCGAATTTCAGTATTGAAATGGATAAAGGCACAGGCACAATTGATAAATGGATTGTTAATGGTCAAGAAAAAATACAGAAAGGGCCTGTTGATAATTTCTATCGCGCACCACTTGATAATGATATTGGTACCAGTGAAGCGAATAATGTTGATCCTAATAGCTTGATTGCTCGCTGGCAGGCCGCTGGTATTAGTGACTTGTCCGTTCAGTGTCATTCTCTGCAAGCATATACCTTGGCTAATACTGTTTGTATACAGGTGCAATTTGAGCATTATTTTGAAGATAAGTTGATCATCGCAACCTGTTGGAAATATTCAATTAATTCTCAGGGTATTGTTGATATTAATGTTGAGGTACAGGCTGCTAAATCATTACCTTCTTTACCACGTGTTGGTATGGAAATGATTTTACCTAATACACAAAATAATATTAATTGGCTGGGTAGAGGTCCACATGAAAACTATCCTGATCGTATCTTGTCTGCACATGTAGGGCGCTATACATCATCGATTGAAGCGATGCATACACCTTATATATTTCCATCAGAAAATGGGCTTCGTTGTGATGTTAAAAATGCAGTCATAGCTGACTTAAATATTACTGGCCACTTCCATTTTTCTGTTAGTCGTTACTGTCAGAAGAATATTGCTCAGGCTAAACATAACAATGAATTAAAAGCACATGATCACTTATATCTGCGTTTAGATGGTTATCATATGGGCGTTGGTGGAGATGATTCATGGAGTCCGAGTGTACATGATGAATTTCTCTTAACACAAGAGCGTTATCAGTACGGTATCAGGTTTGAATTTAACTAGATTATTATCGATTTTATTTTAATAAGGCTTATGTAAAGGTTATTGGTAAACATCCCCGTTAAAGTTTATAACGGGGATGTTTATATAAAAAATTAACGTAATTTAAAGTGTTTCACAACGTCAATTAGTTGTGTTTTATTGTTTTCAATTTCAGCAACGCTGACCAGTGTTTCTGCATCATTTTTCTCTAATTCTCCGACCATATTTTGAATCATTGCCATATTGCGAGAGATTTCATTAGTGGTCACATTTTGCTCTTCTGCTGCTGCCGCTATTTGCATGTTAAGTGCATTAAGTTCGAAAATAGAAGTTGTCATAAGATCCAAAGAATGGGTACTTTTTTCTGTGGCATCCGCTGAATTTTGACATCCTTGTTTAGTATTCTCCATGGCGCTCACAACTGAACTGGTACCAGATTGTAATTTACCGAGCATCTCATTGATTTGTTTGGTGGATTCTTGAGTACGACTAGCAAGCGATCTTACTTCATCTGCAACCACTGCAAAGCCTCGACCTTGTTCCCCTGCTCTTGCAGCTTCAATGGCTGCATTTAATGCAAGCAGGTTGGTTTGCTCGGCAATGCCTCCAATTACGCTCAAGACAGATTCAATCTGAGAAATATCATCATTTAAAGTGAAAATGGAGGTGGACATATTTTCAACATCAACAATTAACGCTTCAATGCTAGTGATGGAGTGTTTAACTAAGGATTTACAAGTCTCTGCTTGTTGAGAAGAATCTTCGGTTAACTGTGAGGCTGAAAGGGCGCTCTGTGCAACCGAATCTGCTGTTGCACTCATTTCTGTGATCGCACTAACCGCTTGCTCTGTTTCTTTGGCGTGATTATCCATTAAATTGTGATTAAGAGATGCTTTCTTTGAAATTTTGGAGACGCTTTCACCAAGGTTTTGTGTTGTGCTTGCAACGTTTAAAATTAACTCCTGAAGGCTTTCTGTGAAACGATTAATACCCTCAGCGATCAGGCCAAGATCATCTTGACTATTAACATCTAAACGGTGTGTTAAATCACATTCACCACTTGATAAATCGGTAACAACTTCTCTGAGATTAATAATGGGGCGATAGGCGATACGTACTAAAATAATACTCAAAGCCAGTAAAATAAGACCTGCGATTAACAGTGCTAATGTAATCGATTGATTAAGTGAGCTAGTATTTTTCGCAATGGTTAACTTATCGATGTAGCCTGTTAGATTCCATATTTTGTCGCCGACAGTCACTTGATGCTCTACTGCTATAAGATCACCATCGATTTTATTGCTAAACAAAATATTATTCGAAGCATCACTTAACTCTAAATAGCTACCATCCATTGATGCGTTCTTTAATAAGGTTTGTATATCGCTCAAATCAATGAAGAAAATATTACCTCGACCATTTTGTCCTGGAACGGCTAATGAAATAATGGATTTCTCTTTTTCTTTAAAAATATTACTGACGGTAATTTTATCACCTGCTTGGGTGAGGATTTTTAAAATGGGGTCTTTTTTTGCTGGATCTGTTTCAGTGCCGTGGTCAGTAAATAACATGCCTTGAATAACTTTATTGATGCGAAAAAAACCAGACTCTTTTTGTAACTCTTCTAAGCTAGCTGATCCCGTATCGATATTTTTAGCAAGCAATATTTTATTAGCTATATCTCCGCTTAATTTATCCTTCACCAAGTCAAGTTGATTAGTGGTGCTTTTGACGCTGGTATCAAAAATATATTGGCTAATAAAATAATTTGCACTGATATAAGAAGTGAAAATAGCAAGCACAACGATAAACACGAAGAGTGAATATATTTTTCCTTTGAATGAGATCATTTGATTCTAAAACTCCTATTGTATGATAAAAATGTTGAAGTTTTACATCTACATTTTTTATGATTTTCCTTTAATAATTATAGGCCTATTAGCTTTTTATGCGGGATTTGGTCGCTCTAAATTACAGTCCTTTTACATAAATATGAGCGACTGCACATTAACCGTTAATTGCCATTTTTAGAGTATTTTGGCGGTATGTTTTTCTTATGTTTTTGAGTTTTATTTTTGCTTTTTTTATCAGCCATTTATGATGAAATTCGTTAAATAGCTGGCTATTGCGATTGAATGCAAAACAAGTTATGCAGATGGTATTACACTTGGAAGCTGGAAAGGAGGATAAACACTTATCTAATTTATTATTATACGAATTTTGAATAAAAAAAAGGTTAACACTAGGTTAACCTTTTTATTGTTATGCTGTTTGGTTAATTATTTAACCATTACAGTTAAACCTGGAGTGTAAACAGATACACGACGGTTTTCAGCACGACCTGCTGCTGTTTTGTTTGTTGCGATTGGCTCAGCTTCACCATGTCCTTCAAGTGTGATACGGCTAGTATCAAGATTGAATTCTTTTGATAAATATGATGCTACACGTGCAGCACGACGCTCAGATAATTTTTGGTTATAACCAGTTTCACCGATGCTATCAGTATGACCAACAACAAATAATTTCGATTCTGGGTAATCAATTAAATGTTGTGCAATAGGTGCTAATTCATCCATGTATTTTTGTGAAATAACAGCACTTTCAGTTGCGAAACGAATGCGTACAGTTAGTGGTTTAATCACTACTGGTTCAGCTTTCTTTTCAACAACAGCTACAACTACTGGTGCTACTACTACTGGTGCTACTACTACTGGTGCTGGTTTAGCAACAGGCGTTTTTGAACCACCCCAAGTGTATACAACGCTCGCGCCGTAGAAGTGAGTATCCCAATCTGCATCAAAAGTAGTGTCTTTTAAAGATGCATCATTGTAGTACTGGTATTCTAAACGTGCAGAAACGCTTTTAGTGAAGAAATATTCTGCACCCACACCCGCTGTAAGAATTAGGTTGTTATCTGAATTTGATTGTAAGTCTGTCATGTAATATGAAGTACCTACTTTAGCAAATAGGTCAAAAGATTCAGTAAGACCTTTTGTGAATTTACCAACAACATCTACTGCTTGCTGTTCTAATTCACCAGTGATATTGAATTCTGTTTTGCCTAGGTATGTATACCCAGTTTCTAAAGCAAACCAGTCAGATATGTTGTAACCTAAGAAAACACCGCCGGCCAAGTCATCTTTGTCTAGACCTGATACTGTTAAGCTTTGAGCTGCAAAGTTACTGTAGTGTGCTGCACCTAAACGAGCACCTGCATACCAAGTATCTTCATCAGTTGCATAACTTGATGCTGATGCTAGTAACGCAATAGGAAGTAGATAGTTTAATTTAGACATGGAATATTCCTTTAAGTATTAGTGTTGAGTTTCTTCGTAATGGTGTTCGGACAAATAAAAGTCAAATACCCATTGTTTTGTGCATATTATCTAAACGGTTGATATTTGTCTAATGTAAATAGCATAAATATCAAAATTTGTAAATTTGAGATATCTATCTTTTAGTTTTTTTATCGAAATCATATTCAGCTTTAAAAACAACCTATTTCAAGTTAAATATTAATCGATTTTAAGTTTTAAATTGAGCAACTACCTTGTTTAATTGAGTATTAGAATCATTCAGCTCTTTCGTGGTTTGTGCTGTTGCCAAACCATTTTCATTGATATTAATAATAACCTCTTGGATGTTTGCCATATTACGACTGACTTCCGTTGCGACTTTATGCTGTTCTTCTGCCGCTGTTGCTATTTGAATGCTATGTGAATTGATTTCTGAAATATCATTAGACATTAAGTCTAATGAATGTGTCACTTCGGCTGTTTTTTGCGCACTACGTTGGCAACTCTCTCTTGTTACTTCCATTGCGTTAACAACAGATTGAGTACCTGACTGCAGCTCTTGTAACATTCTATTTATTTCAGAAGTACTGCTTTGGGTTCTGCCTGCTAAAGCGCGCACTTCATCGGCGACCACTGAAAACCCGCGACCTTGTTCACCTGCTCGTGCTGCTTCTATGGCTGCATTAAGTGCCAGTAAATTAGTTTGATCTGCTATATCTCCAATCACATTAAGCACGACACCAATTTGATCTGTATTATTGCTCATTGCGCTAATTGCAGAAGCCATTGACTCGACTTCTTGTGCTAATGAGCTCACGCTGTTTACTGCTTGGTTAACTATTTCGCGAGATTTATGTGTTCCCGTTTCTGCTTTTTTAGTGAGTGTGACTGCCGTTGCTGTACTTTCTGATACTGATTCTGCAGTTGAAGACATTTGGTTTATTGCTGTCACCACCATTTCAGTTTCTAAAATATGATTACCAATTAATGCTTGGTTAGATGTAGCGTGTTGGTTAAGTGTTTTGATGCTTGTATCAATAACGTCACTGGAGTTATTTACTTGCAGTATCATTGTTTGAAGTTGAGAGATGAAGGTATTAATGTTGTTTGCAATTTTACCTAAATCATCATCACTGTTTACTTTAATACGATGAGTTAAATCACCATTTCCCTGTGCTAGTTGCGCGGTGACTTCTCTTAACGTCACAATAGGGCGAGCAAGAATACGAATTGAAAAAAGACTGAGCGGAATAATGACTAACGAAGCGAGAATTAACGCAAAAGTGATGTCAGTGTTAATGGCGTTGGTATTAGCTGCAATGGAATCATTATCGATATAATTTTTAATTTTCCAACTCATTCCTGGAAGAGATAAGTCACTATTTAATTCGGTAAAATTTCCAGGCACTTTATTGGAATATACAAGGGTGTCTTTGCCATCAAAAATTTCAACATAACTACCTTGAGCTTGAGATTTTTCGATAAGTGTCGAAATAAAACTTAAATCCACATAATAAATAGTCACCGTTTCATCAGCTTCTCGCACAGCTATGTAAATGACATTTTTACCATCTAGTAACTCCACATCACTGATTAATAAAGCTGTTTTCATTTTTTTGACGATATCAAAGTATTTTTTCGCTTGTGCTTTATCTTCAATTGCACCTGTCCCACCAAAGACCATACCCGCAAGCACTTTGTTAATACGTAAAAAACCTGTGCTTTCTTGTATTTTCTTAATGGAAAGTAAATTAGAAATGCCAATTTTCATGTTTTGCGCCAAAGTGACTTTAGCTTGGATCTGAGCAACGATATTACTTTCAACTAAGGCGGTATTATTCGCGATGTTTAAAGTGTCATTTTGATAGATGTAATTACTAACTGTATAGTTGACGCTGAAAAAAGACGTTAACATTGCCACTAACAATCCCGCTACGACGGCAAGATATATTTTTTTTTGAAATCCAATTTTATTCATTTATGTTAATCCCTAACATTATTATCAACCTGACTGTTATTGGTCGTTATTACTTTTAAAGTAATTAACTGTTGAGCAATGAGTCTAGTCAGGCTATTAAAAAATAACAAAGGTTATGAATCACATAAATGTAATACAAGTAATATTGAGCATATCCTAAATTTAATTATATTTGATCTTTATGACACATCGTACAGAACAGAAAATACATTTATTACAACATGGTTGAATCACAGTAAATTGAGGCGGCAGCATGACGGTAAATAAAAAACGACTTTTCATTATTGGGCTATTAATTGGAGTCATTATTTTGATTCTGTCCATTTATTTCAAGTCGTCTCCCAATACGCAAGCGAATTTTGATAGGGCGAAATTAGTTGAAGTGTTGTTATTGCAAAAACAACTTGTTGCACCTGTAGTGGTTGGTTATGGGAAGATTGAACCTAAACATATTTGGAAAGGTATTGCCGAAGTTAATGGGAAAGTTACTTTTCGTCATCCGCAACTCGAAACGGGGCGAGTTTTAAAAGCAGGAACTTTAGTGTTAAGTATCGATCCTCTTGAATATGACTTGAAATTAGCACAAGCAGAAGCAAGCTTAAATGTAAGCAAAACTCAGCTTCAACGACTTATTCAACAAGAAAAAAACATTCAACTTAGTCTAGAAATAGAACAGCAAAAATTATCCTTAATTAACCAAGAGTATGATCGTAAACAATCATTAAAACAAAAAGCCTTGTTGTCTCAGTCTGAAGTGGAAATGCAAAAGCAACTTTCATTAGTACAGCGTAATTTAGTGCAATCCTTAACAAGTGAATTGACATTGATGCCTGATGATAAGCGCGTGATAGCATCTGAAATAACGGTTAATGAGGCACAACTTAAAGACGCGAACCGCCAACTTCAAAATACACAATTTAGTTTGCCTTTTGATGCGCGTATTGCCCAAGTTAATGTTGAAATGGCACAGGCTGTTAGTAATGGTGCTATTTTGTTCGAAGCTCATCAGCTAGGTTTAGTCGAAATGAAAGCTGAGCTTTCGTTACAAGATGCGCAAACGCTTATGCAAAGCATTCCTCAAAGTTATCATCAACAAGATTTTCTCTCTATTGAACAATTAGACTTAGGTGCAGAGATCGCATTAACTTTAGGCAATAAAAAGTATGCTTGGCCTGCGCGTGTGATGCGCATCAGTGAAACTATCAATCCAGATCAAGCGACGATTGGTTTCTATTTAGAAGCACAGCAAATTTTTGAACAAACTGGATTGTTAAAAAAGCCTCCTTTAACCCAGGGGATGTTTGTTACTGCCAGTATAACGGGGTTCCCATCCCAACAATTTGTTGTACCTGAAAAAGCATTACATGGTGAAGTGCTTTATTTCATGGATAAACAGCAACGTTTACAAATACGCCCGGTAGAAGTTTTGTTTAGAACACCATCAGGCGTTGCGGTGCACGGTGAAATACAGGAGGGAGATCAGTTAATACTCAATGATTTAATTCCTGCGATTGCCAATATGGGCTTAAAAACACATTCAAATGATATCAAGGAATCTACATTGTGATTGCTTTTTTTATGCGTCATCCAACCCTTGCCAATTTAATGATGATGACATTTTTTGTGCTTGGTTTAACCAGTATGAGCACGTTGAAGCGCGAAACCTTTCCTGATTTTTCCCCTCCTTATATCATTGCTAGTGTGATTTATCCGGGCGCCTCTCCTGCAGAAGTAGAAGGTAGTATTTGTCTGCGTATGGAAGATGCGGTTGATGGTTTGAGTAACATCGATGAAATGAAATGTGATGCGCAGGAAGGCGTGGCAACACTCACTTTAAAACTGGACGGAGAAGCGGATATTGGTCGAACATTAATTGATGTTCAAACTGAAATTAACGCCATTAATGATTTTCCTGCACAAATAGAAGCTCCCACAGTAAAAGAGTTAGATTGGGCGGAACCTGTTATTGATATAGCGATTTCTGCTGATGCTAGCTTGCCGCATTTAAAACTTTATGCGGAAGATGTTAAGCGTCGCTTAAAAAGAGAAGCGGATATTAGTTTGGTGACTGTAAATGGTTTTTCTAGCCATCAATTACGTGTGGAGTTAAATACACTTGATCTACGTCGTTTAGGGTTAACAGTCAGTGATGTCGCGAATAAAATAGGTCGGCAAAATATAAAAATGCCTGTGGGTAATATTGAGTTAACAGACAAAAATCTATTACTCCGTTTTGATGAAAGAGAAATTACCGCAGCAGGATTATCGAAAACAATTATTACCTCAACGCCCGAAGGTGGCGTTGTGCGTTTAGGTGATATCTCCGAGATTAATGATCTTTTTGAATTAGAAGAAGAGCAAATTCTTTTTAATGGTCATCCGGCGGCAATATTAAAAATACGTAAAAATAAAGCGGATGATGCATTACGCATTAAGCAAAGAGTGGTTGAGTTTATTGAACAAGAGCGTTTAATCGCACCGCAAGGTATCACATTAACGTTAACCAATGATTTGTCGTCGTTATTACAAGATCGTTTATCGATGATGATCAAAAATGGCTGGCAGGGCATTATTTTAGTGTTTTTATCGATGTGGTTATTCTTTTCTTTGCGTTATTCCTTTTGGGTTTCTGCGGGTTTACCCGTTGCTTTTTTAGGTGGTTTATACCTAATGAGTTTATTTGGTATTTCGATTAATGTGATGACGTTAGTCGGTTTGCTAATGGCCATCGGCATTATGATGGATGATGCGATTGTTATTGCTGAATCTGTGGCTGCTCATATTGAAAAAGGTTTATCCATTGATGATGCTGTCATCAAAGGCGTCAATAAGGTGGCACCCGGAGTACTTTCATCTTTCTTAACGACTATTTTTATTTTTGGTAGTTTATTGTGGCTTGATGGCCAGATGGGGCAGGTCCTTTCTGCGGTGCCTTTAGTGTTAATAATGGTGCTATGCATCAGTTTGATTGAAGCTTTTTTAATTTTGCCTCACCATTTACATCACTCTCTTTCTAAGCATAAACAAATAACAGATAAAGGTTCAGATAAAAAAAGACGTCCAGCCTTTAAATTCAAGCGAGTGTTGTTAGAGAAGTTTGAAAACTTCAGGGTTGTTCATTTAATGAAGGCGGTCACTTTTGTTGTAAAATGGCGTTATCTCAGTATTGGTTTAACTTTTGGTCTGTTATTGAGTTCGATTGCCTTAGTTGCTGGGGGAGGGCTGAAGTTTGTCGCTTTTCCTAAGCTGGATGGTGATATTGCCGAAGCGCGAATTATTTTACCCCCCGGCTCGACCTTAAACCAAACCAAAGCCATCGTTGCTAAAATTACCAGTGCAGCAGAACAAGTTGGTAAGCGCTTTAGTATCGCTAATAACGAACCAGAGGCTTTGATCCGTGATGAAACCGTGCAATATAACTTTAATGCCGATGCTGGCGAGAAAGGCGCACATGTTGCGACAGTGCGTTTAGATCTGCTTTCTGCTGAAATAAGACATACTCTGATTGATCAGTTTATTGAAGAATGGCGTCTTAGTGTCGGTGAATTAATTTCTCCTATCTCTTTGGTGTTTAAACAACCAGCGATGGGGCCTGCGGGGCGAGATATTGAAATACGCCTACAGCATGATGATCTCGATATTTTAAAATCGGCATCGGTTGAACTTCAAGGCTATTTTAACCAGTTTGATGGCATTCACGGTATTTTAGATGATATGCGCCCAGGTAAAGAAGAGGTATTGATTAAGCTAAAAGAAGGGGCTGAAAATTATGGCGTCGATGGGTTGATGGTTGCCTCACAATTACGCGCTGCTTATTTTGGAGAAAGTGCTGATGAAATCCAATCGGGTCCAGAGAGCATAGACATTCAAGTGCGCTTAAATAAAATACAAGGTGCAGATTTACAAGCATTAGCTAATTTTCCGATTATCTCAACACAAGCAAAAATCTTACCTTTGAGCAGTATTGCCACGTTAAGTTTTGAACGCTCATTTGTGCGTATTCAGCGCATTGAAAGTCAGCGCACTGTCACTGTGATGGCTGAAATTGATAACCAGAAAGCGAATGGAGCTGAAATCATTAGTAATATGCGTACTGATTTTATGCCAACATTGATGGCTACTTATCCGGGTTTAACAATAGATTATGAAGGAGCAAGTAAGGAAACAGCAAAAACGGGGAAATCGTTAATGAAAGGCTTTTTGATTGGTTTGTTTGGGCTTTTCGCTATTTTAAGTTTTCAATTCCGGAGTTATATTGAACCCTTTGTGGTAATGATTGCGATCCCTTTAGCGTTAATTGGTGTTTTTTGGGGACATTGGTTAACTGGCCATAATCTTTCGATGCCCTCTATTTTAGGTTTTATTTCATTGGCGGGAATTGTTGTTAATGATTCTATTTTGTTAGTGCAATATATTCGTCATCATGTGGATATAGGGGAATCGATATTAGAGGCAGTTGTCAAAGCGAGCCGAGATAGATTTCGCGCTGTTTTTTTAACCTCTTTAACCACAGCTGCTGGGTTGTTACCTTTGTTATTAGAAACTAGCTTACAGGCACAGATAGTTAAACCAATCGTAATTTCGATTGTATTTGGTATTTTCTCGTCAACACTCTTAGTGCTATTTATCATTCCCTGTGCCTACGCGATTTTGGCGGATTATGGATTAGTACATCGGCATGAAACACTAATTGCTCAGAAAACCCCAAGTTCACTATAAATATAACGAGAAAATAATGAAGCAACCACAGAGTGTTATTATCGCAGGATCAACGGGGTTAATTGGCTCATTTTTGGTTGATCTAACATTAAAAAATGAACAAATAAGCAGTGTGATTAGTGTAAGCCGTCATGCACTTAAAAAAAGTTTTAATTCAAACATTAATAGTCAATTGACTGAAATCGTTGATCCTCACTTACATATATCTGCACATTTAGTCGAGTCTATTAAACCGAATATAGGTTTTATTGCCTTGGGTTCAACTAAGGAAAAAGCAGGCAATAAACACGCGTTAAGAGACATTGATGTGTTGTTGGTTGTGCAGGTAGCAAAAGCAATGAAAGATATCGGTGTGAAGGCGATTTATATCGTTTCTAGTATTGGTGCATCGACGAGCGCATTATCTCACTATTTGAGATGCAAAGGAGAAATGGAAGCTGAAGTAGAAAAAATAGGGTTCGAGCGTATTGTTTTTATGCAGCCGGGTCCTCTTTCTGGACAACGTGAAGAGCCGCGATCTGATGAGCAATTATTACAACGTGTGATGAAGTTAATTGCCCCTATTATGAAAGGGAAATTATTGAATTATAAACCTATTGAAGCGCAGTTAGTTGCAAAGTCGATGATCCATTTAGCCTTACAAAATGATATTTCAGAGATACTTAACCCTGATGACGTATCTTCCAAAAAAGTTACTCATCAAAAAGTAACAAGGGTCTCATCGCAAGCTATGTTTGCTCTAAAACCCCATCTATGAGAAATAAGTTTAGGTTTAAGGAAAGAAGTTAAAGCTATATAAAATCGAAATACCTAAACTACAAGTGATTAATGAACCTGCTGTGGTAATGGCAATAATATTGGCTGCTAAATTAGCATTGCCACCCATTGAGCGAGCCATTACATAACTGGCAGCTGCCGTTGGCGCCGCTGTCATAAAAAACAGTAAACCAATTTCAATGTCACTAAATCCCCAAAGGTAAGCCGTTCCTGTGATTAATATTGGCGCAAGCAGTAATTTAAAGAAACTTGCAAACCAAGCATTTAATCCTTTGTTACGTAATTCGCCTAAATTAAGGGTCGCTCCTGTGCACAGTAAGGCTAATGGTAAGGTCATATTGGCAAAATACTGCCCCGTATCAACGAGTATTTTTGGCACTTTAATATTCAATGCGAGTAATAACACACCTAACATGATGCCAATAATTAAAGGGTTTTTAGAAATAGAAATTAAAACACCTTTAATTTTTTTTATGCCGATTGTTGATTCTGATGAGGTTAAACATATTACCGCTAATATATTATAAAGAATGGTGGTGCTAGCAACGTAAACCGCCGCTACAGCAACACCCGAATCGCCATAAACATTTGCAACATAAGCAAGTCCAATAATGGCCGTATTAGCACGAAATCCACCTTGAATAATAACGCCATGATCTTGTTTATCTTTAATAAAAAACTTGCAAGAAAAAGTCGTCAATAGAAAGAAAGCAATATTAGCGATTAAACCAAAGAGAATAAAAGAAGCATTTATCTCTACAGATTGATTGGAATTGACAATGCCTAAAAACAATAAAGTAGGAAGTGTAATTTGAAAAACAAGCTTTGATGCATTATCAACAAAGGCATCGTGAATCACACCGATACGCTTCAGAAACCAACCTAAAAAAAGCAGGATACAAATGGGGCCAGTGACGGAAAGTGAAAAGGATAGAGATTGCCAAAACATGGTTGATTCCTAAGTAACTTTAATGAGACTAATTG
>TARA_R110001583_G_scaffold195524_2_pt1 | contig 20470 bp, 17 predicted proteins | sample TARA_R110001583 | Tara Oceans TARA_R110001583 (sample SAMEA4398432) | marine metagenome | biome: Polar Biome; feature: [MES] marine water layer (ENVO:01000295) within the mesopelagic zone...; material: water (ENVO:00002006), including particulate matter (ENVO:01000060) such... | reverse complement strand
TGGTCCCAAACCAGGTGCGCTACCAAGCTGCGCTAATCACCGAGAGTTGAAAGACTTTGCCTTGTCAACGAGGCAGGATCTTACTCAGTTGTGAGAGCCTCGTCAAATAATATTTGCGTTTAATGTACTAGGTGAACAATAAATGCACGTATTCAGCATTCAACGATTCATTCCGCCGTTTTACCTATCGGTTTCAGTCATGTTATAAATTGAAATTAACGTTCTTTTCTTTTTTTAGCTTTCGCTCTGCGAATGGCTGCTGGCGTATTTTCAGCTTTCTTACGTTGTATCATTTGATTATGTTCTTGTGTCGCTTTATAACGGCTTTTCTTAAGTGGTTTTTCACTCTGCCCGTCTAATGATTCATAATGATCGCGCATTTCATAACCTGGGTAGATAATGCGTTCAAACTGACGACCAATCAATGTTTCGATATTATCTAAAAACTGCTCATCTTTAGGGCTTACTAGTGAGATGGCTTGCCCCGTTTTTCCCGCTCGACCGGTACGGCCAATACGGTGTACATAATCTTCAGCAAGAAATGGCAGATGGAAGTTAACTACATAAGGCAGGTCTGGGATATCTAAACCACGAGCGGCTACATCGGTAGCGACTAAGACACGCACTTGCCCTTGAGTAAATTGTTCAATGGCTTTATTACGTGCCCCTTGGGTTTTGTCTCCATGACAAATCGCCGCTTTAATACCGTCTAATTTTAGCTCTTTAGCAAGTAGGTTTGCGCTTTCTTTGGTGCCGGCGAACACAAGGACTTGTTTCCAATTTTTAACACCAATTAATTCGGATAATAACTCGCGTTTACGTATTTCTGATACCCAGTAAACTTGTTGTTTTACTTTTCCTGCGGTCGAGTTAGAAGGAGAAACTTCAATGGTTTTAGGCGTTTTCAATAATTGGTTTGCAAGCGTTTTTACTTTTGCTGAAAAAGTCGCTGAAAACATAACCGTTTGATGCTGTTGTTTAATGACATCCATTAATTTTTGAATATCAGTTAAAAACCCCATATCAAGCATGCGATCTGCTTCATCTAAGACTAAGTGTTTAACGTGTGAAAGATTCACATTTCGCGCTTCAAGATGCTCAAGTAATCGTCCCGGTGTCGCAACAAGTACATCTACGCCTTCTTTAAGCATTTTAATCTGTGGCGCGCTATTAGCACCACCAGTAACAACGCCGGATGTTAAATCCATAAACTGACTATACTCGCGGATGTTTTTAGCAACTTGTAATGCAAGTTCGCGTGTTGGCGTTAATATGAGTGCTTTGATTATGCGATTATTGGCTGTTTTTTCGCTACTATTTTTAGCTAACATATCCAAAATAGGTAAGCTGAAAGCCGCTGTTTTACCGGTGCCTGTTTGTGCACTCGCTAAAATATCAGAGCCAGATCGAATTAGAGGAATTGCTTGCTGCTGAATTGGCGTTAAGGTTTTGTAACCACAAGCTTTCACCGCTTTTAATAATTCAGAAGATAAACCAATTGCATCAACACTCATTTATATCACCACTTTATTGCAAATATTTTTAAAGAACGCGAGTATAACTGTTAATCGTGTTTATGGCCTTTTTTATTTTGATTCTTGGAAAATCCGTTTATGGAACTCATATTTTCTCTCTTACAGCAACTTAGTGTTTATTTGGTGATTGCATATCTTTTAAGTAAAACGCCACTTTTTATGCCTTTAACTATGCTATCAGGACGTTTTTCTCAGCGTATAACCTGTTATGTGGTATTTAGTTTGTTTTGTATTTTGGGCACCTATTTTGGTTTGGCGATTGAAAATGCGATCGCTAATACGCGGGCGATTGGTGCTGTTTTAGGTGGATTGTTAGGTGGCCCCTTTGTTGGTTTTGCCGTTGGTCTAACAGGTGGTTTTCATCGTTATTTAATGGGTGGCTTTACCGATGTTGCTTGTGCCATTTCTACCACTGCTGAAGGTTTATTAGGGGGCTTAGTTCATTTGTATTATATGCGTCGAGGTTTAATTGGGCGTATTTTTAATCCTTTATTAGCGCTTATTGTTTTGCTCGTCGCTGAAGTCATGCAAATGTCGATTATTTTAATTGTCGCAAAACCTTTTGACCAAGCATGGGCCCTTGTCCAAACTATTGCATTACCGATGATTATTGCTAATTCTGTTGGGGCTGCGATGTTCATGAGTATTATTCAGGATCGAAAAGCGATTTATGAAAAATATTCTACTGCTTTTTCGAGTAAAGCATTAAAAATTGCAGAGCGCACGATTGGTATTTTAAGCAGTGGTTTTAATGAAAAAAACACCCAAAAAATTGCACAAGTTATTTATGAGGAAACGGGTGTTGGGGCGGTGTCGATCACTGACAGAGAGAAAATTATGGCCTTTATCGGTATTGGTGATGATCATCATTTACCGGGGACATTGATTTCTTCACAACATACCAAGGCGGCCATTGAAAATGGTGAACTCATTTTTGCAGATGGATATGAAGTGGCTTATCAGTGTTCGATTGAAAGTCATTGTAAATTAGGTGCCGCATTGATTATTCCTTTGTTAGACAGCGAGAATCAGGTATTAGGCACCATAAAGCTCTACGAACCTAAGCAAAAACTGTTTTCTTCGCTCAATCGTAGCTTAGGAGAAGGGCTTGCAAAGTTACTTTCCAATCAAATATTAAGTGGTCGTTACCTAGAGCAACAAACGTTATTAACGCAAGCTGAATTAAGATTGTTACAGGCGCAAGTGAACCCTCACTTTTTGTTTAATGCCTTGAATACGATTAGCGCTGTGATTCGACGAGATCCCGATAAGGCAAGACAGCTTATTCTGCATCTTTCTCAATTTTTTCGTCGTAATTTAAAACATAATATTGAGTCTGTGACGATTCAAGAAGAACTTGATCACATTAATGCTTATCTTGAAATTGAGTTAGCACGATTTTCAGACAGATTAACGGTAAATATTAAAGTGGATCCTCAATTATTAGCGCAAACGATGCCAACATTTACGCTACAACCTTTAGTAGAAAATGCGATTAAGCATGGTACCTCAACATTATTGGAAAATGGTGTTATTGATGTGCTGGGCTATCTTGAAAATAACATTGTAATTTTAAAGGTTATTGATAGTGCAGGTACTTATTGTTTGAATGATCAAAACGGTTTTAATAAGCGAAAATCCCAAACTGGGCTGGGTTTGCTGATTGTTGATAAGCGTTTGAAAAATCATTTTGGTGAAATATACGGCTTAACCATGTCATGCGAAGCCACTATTTCCACCATTTCTGAGATTAGGTTCCCCTTTAATCGTAATGTTAAAAGCAGTGAGATAGACAGATGTTAAAAGCGATAGTTATAGATGATGAACAATATGCGCGTGAAGAATTAATTACTTTGTTAAATGAGCAAAGTGAGGTGCCTATTGAGGTCGTTGCTTCTTGTCATAATGCGATTGAAGGATTAAAAAAAGTGAATCAGTTAAAACCTGATCTCATTTTTTTAGATATTCAGATGCCACAAATTAGCGGTATTGAAATGTTGGCGATGTTAGATACCGAGACGATGCCCAAAGTGGTGTTTGTCACTGCTTTTGATGAATATGCTTTGCAAGCCTTTGAAGACAACGCCTTTGATTATATTTTAAAACCGGTAGAGCCTTGTCGCTTAATAAAAACATTACAGCGCATTAAATGTTCAACAAAAAGTGATGATTTTAAACCCTTAACGAACCAGCCTTTAGAGCTAATTCCCTGCGCCGGATTTAATCGTTATGTGTTATTAAAACCCAGTGAAATAGAAGTCGCATACAGTGATCAGTCTGGTGTACATATTATTTGTAATCAGAACGATAATATTAATAGTTGTTCATTGAGTCTAAAGATTTTAGAAGAAAGAACCGAGTTGCTTCGTTGTCATCGACAATATTTAATTAACCCTAAAGCCATTCGAGAAATTCGTTTGTTAGATAACTCTCTTGCAGAAATCATTACCTGTAGTGGGGCTGTTGCACCGGTCAGTCGTCGCTATTTAAAAATGCTGAAAGACAAATTCCAATTAGGCTAAAACCACTTATTGTTGAGAACTGCCACTAAAATTGAAATACGACCACTGACCTATTGAGTCAATGACATTGTTAACTATTTAGCAGAAAGTGCATGCTACTTATTATTAACTGATGGAAAGGAAACTCACTATGTTATGGTTTTTATTTTGCGTTGCATTGTTATTGGCTGGTTATTTTTTCTATGGAAAATTTGTCGAAAAAGTATTTGGTATTCAAGAATCACGAACCACACCCGCCTATAGTAAAACCGATGGCGTCGATTATGTGCCGATGTCTAAAAAGAAAGTCTATTTGGTTCAATTACTTAACATTGCTGGAGTAGGGCCAATATTTGGACCTATTATGGGGGCTTTATACGGACCTGCTGCGATGTTATGGATTGTATTAGGTTGTATTTTTGGTGGTGCTGTACATGATTATTTCTCTGGTATGTTATCAATTCGAAATGGCGGGGCATCAGTTCCAAATATTACCGGGAAATATTTAGGTAATGGCGCTAAGCACTTTATGAATATTTTTGCTTTAGTCTTATTATTACTGGTCGGCGTGGTATTTGTTTCTGCGCCTGCTGGCATGATCACTAACCTCGTTAATCAACAAACAGACTTAGCAATGCCAATGTTAACCATGGTTGTGGTTATCTTTACTTATTATGTCATCGCAACGATTGTACCTATCGATAAAATTATTGGTCGTTTTTATCCTTTCTTTGGTGCTTTATTAGTGTTCATGTCTGTTGGACTTGTTGTTGCACTAGCATTTTCGAGCGAATACACAATGTTGGGTAATTATGAGATGAGCATGATGTTCACCAATATGAATCCAAATAATTTACCATTATGGCCTGCGCTATTTATTACAATCGCTTGTGGTGCTATTTCTGGTTTCCATGCAACACAATCGCCATTAATGGCGCGTTGTTTAGAAAATGAAAGCAATGGTCGCTTTGTTTTCTTTGGCGCAATGATTGGCGAAGGTGTGATTGCACTTATTTGGTGTGCATTAGCGCTTTCTTTCTTTGGTAATGTAGAGTCTTTATCAGAAGCTGTTAGTGCTGGTGGCCCTGGTGCGATTGTTTACAATACTTCAATTGGTCTGTTAGGTGTTTTTGGTGGCATTATCGCTTTCTTAGGTGTAGTTATTTTACCTATCACTTCTGGTGATACAGCCTTCCGTTCAAGTCGTTTGATTATGGCTGAATATTTTAATATGCCTCAAAAATCAATTCGTAACCGTTTATTAATGGCGTTACCTTTGTTTTTATTAGGTGCCATTCTGACTCAAGTTGATTTTGGTATTATCTGGCGCTACTTTGGTTTTGCTAATCAAACAACTGCCGTGATGATGTTATGGACTGCCTCTGCATACTTATTACGTCATAATAAATTGCATTGGGTAGCAACGGTTCCTGCGATGTTTATGACAACAGTGGTTATTACCTTTATCCTGAATAACAGTACATTAGGGTTCGGATTAGGCATTGACCTTGCAACGACCTTAGGTGTTGTAGCAATGCTGATGATTACAACCTACGTCATTAAAACCTCTAAAGGTAAACACATTGCTGATGAAGAAGTCACTGAGCCAGTGAAAGTAGATGAACAAGTAGTAGAAAGTTAAACTTCTCGATTATTACTTCCTTTATAAAACCGTTACTTAGCAATAAGTGGCGGTTTTTTTCATTTAAAACTCGTATTTTAAGCTATGTTGTACGATAATTAAGCATGAATCTTTTTATTAAGGAGAGTGTCAATGGATATTAATGGCAGTATCAACGTTAATAGTCAATCTGTTACGACATTACGTAATGATCCTAATACGTCAAATGCATATAACCAATCAAGCCAGTTTCAAAAAGAAACACAAAGTGTTGATAAAGTGACTACTGAGCAACCCGTGCAAGACGTGAAGGCACTTAACAAAGATGTTGTTAACGCACGCGTTTCGGAACATCAATCACTTGCATCAAATAATCAAGTCACTGCTGATGAAGCTGTGGGTAGTTTAGTGGATGTACGCGTTTAGGCCACACTGATATGAATATATCAAACTCTTATTCTGCGTTTAACTCAAATGCTAATTTACCGCTGAAGAGTGGGCATTCAGTTGATAGTAAATTAAATGTTAGCAATACTGTTGAATCAACCCCTGATTTAAGTGCTATCTCTTCTTCCATTTCTTCTGAAATAACCCCATCAGTTGTTATGCCCAATGTTGGGCAAAGTACTTATACTAAGCCCGCGCTTGTTCCCTCTCAAGTCACACCTGACAATACAAAAACCATCGAGACATCAATTGATACAAGTGGTAGCGTCAATAATACTGATGAAGCCTCTGGTGATAGTGAAGGTAATCGCAATACAAACCCTTCAAATGCTCAATCATCGTCACAAACAGAACATAATGATCATTCGCACAGTGGATACAGTGAAAATGAATTAGCATTAATTGATTCATTGCAACTGCGAGATACTGAGGTTGAAGCACACGAACGAGCGCATGCAGCCGTTGGTGGACAACATGCTGGCTCACCAAGTTATAGTTATAAAACAGGTCCTGATGGTGTTAAGTATGCGGTATCGGGTGAAGTCTCTATTGATACAAGTCCTGTTTCTGGAGACCCACAAGCAACGCTACAAAAAGCGCAGCAAATTAAAGCAGCAGCACTTGCGCCTGCTGAACCCTCTGGACAAGATAGAAAAGTTGCAGCTAAAGCTGATCAGATGGCCACTCAGGCAAGAAATGAGCTATTAGCAGAAAATAGTAATAGTGAAGGAAGTAGTGAAGGCAACAAAACGACTTCTCGATCTATTTATGATTCCAGTGTGCCAGAGCATTTTAATGGGCAAGAAAACTTATCTGTTAATGACAGTATGGATAACGCAACTCAAATAGAGATGCATGATCGTAATATGCATATTAATGCACTTTATCAAAACAGCACTAAAACATCTGTAGCCTCTGGTTTTAATGTTCTAGCTTAAATTTTTAAAATACCGATTTTTCAATAATATCCATTCTTATTTAATTCTTATTCTTCATTCATTCCACCTAGAAAAAATTATTTATCATTAACACTTTGTATAATTCTTTTTTTTCATTATATTAGCAATTAATTGGTATCAATATAATTGATAGTTAAAATAACTCAATGAAGAGAATTAATCATGAAATATACCTTGAAACAGCTTTCTGTTTTTGATGCGGTAGCTAGTTTAGAGAGTGTTAGTGGCGCTGCCCGTAAATTATCAATGACACAATCTGCAGTCAGTATGTCACTTTCTCAATTTGAAAATGTACTTGATAGGCCACTTTTTATTCGCCAAGGCAACCGCTTGACCTTGAGCCACTGGGGAAGGTGGCTTCGACCTAAGGCGAAAAAACTTTTGCAAGATGCTCAACAAATAGAGCTTGGCTTGCATGATCAACAGATTATCAGTGGTTCTTTTACTTTATCTGTTAGTCAAACATTTGCTGAACATTTGTTACCAGGACTTATCAGTAAAATTGATACTGACTTCCCTGAGTTACGTATTGAACTTAAGGTTGAAAATACAGAACATGTTGTTCATGGTGTACTCAATCATGATTATGAAATGGGAATTATTGAGGGACGTAATGATGATAACCGTATTTATCAAGAAAACTTACTTGAAGACCATTTAGTGATTATCAGTAGTGCTTTTCATCCTTATGCCAAACATGCCAGTGTGAATCTTGCGCAATTAGAACAAGCAAAATGGATCTTACGTGAGCCGGGAGCCGGTACTCGTCATATTTTTGATGGCGCCGTTCATGGTCTAATCGATAACGTGAACGTCTATAAAGAGTATGAAAGTGTTTCTGTGATTAAAGCATTAGTAAAAAATGGAACCTATTTAGGCTGTTTACCCTATTTGGATGTCGTTCATGAAGTGGAAAAGGGGGAGTTAGTGATATTACCGACACCAGAGTTAAATATGACGCGTAATCTTGCTTTTATTTGGCGTAAAGATATTGGTGATAACCCTTTAAGAGAGTGTATTGTTGCCGAAGCTAAACGCTTGATTCGTGCCTATAAAAAAAGGCAAAATCTATAATTGATTTTGCCTTTGTAAATTTTCTCTTTGGAAAATTTTTATTTAAAATTAATCAGTTAAGCTGCACTTTTTTCAATTTTGTCATCTGGAAGGTATTGTTTAACCATTAATTGTGCAAGCTGTTTACGAGAAATTATGCCACACATTTTACCATTATGAATAACAGGGTAAATACTTGGGCGATGTGCGCTGGCAGCCTTCAATCTTTGTTCGTAACTTTGATATTGAGTACTCATTAACATGCCAGATTGGTTAACAGGGAATAACCTCTCTTTATCAACAACCATAAATTCAATTAAAGTGGTAATCGGTTGGTTAGCATCGACGGTTAGGATCTCTGTTTGCATCACGTCAATGAGTTGATAATTAAGATCTGCTGAATACTCCTCAGACCATAATAAACGTAGAATATCTTGCTCTGAAACAAATCCGATAAGTTGTTGATTTTTATCTACAATAGGGGCTGCAGTCAGTGATTGCTCTGCAAGCATTGCGAGGGCTTGATAAATGCAACGATCCGCAGTGAAAGTCAGTGGTTGTTGTTCCATAACATCGCTAACGTGTAATGTATTTAATTTGTTTTTCATTGGATTTGTTCCTTGTAATTGTTGGTTATATTGAATTTCAAAGTGAGTAGTTTTGGTTGTTGTTTCTATTGCAGTTGCTAGTTTTTTTGGTTTATTGGCATAGGCTAATGCAATGAGTGATGCACCACCTACAATATTGCCGATAGTAACCGGGATTAAATTATGGAAAACAAAGTTACTCCAAGTTAGGTCTGAAAAAGCATCTATTGCTAACCCGTGTGAAGTGAAAAAGCTCTCAGGGCTAAAGGCGTTAATGGCAATGCCAAGTGGCACCATGAACATATTTGCGATGCTATGCTCAAAACCACTGCTAACAAACATGGCGACAGGCAAAATAAGTAAGAAAGATTTTGTTAAAATATCTTTACTGGTAAAAGTCATCCAAATGCCTAGGCACACTAATAAATTACATAACACACCCAGTGCAAAAGCTTGTCCCCAGCTATGATGAAGTTTATGTTGTGCGATGAGCATGGCATTTAGACCCCATTCGCCACCGTCTAAAAGGTGCATTTTAGCGACTAAAACAAGGCTAAGTATCAATACAGCACCGATTAAGTTACCAAGGTAAACTCGTAACCAGCAAGTTAATAAGGCTTTTGTAGAAAACAGCCCTTGTGTCCAGGCAATGCTGGTTAGTACGGTGCTGGTGAATAACTCCCCACCACAAACAACCACTAAAACAAGCCCTAAACTAAATGCTAAGCCTCCCGCTAATTTAACCATGCCCCAAGGTGCATCAGATGCGCCAGTGGTAACCGTAATGTAAAACAAAAATGCAATCGCAATAAAGGCGCCAGCAAAGATGGCCAATGTAAATGATTTATGAAGACTCTTGTCTAATTTAGATACGCCATATTGGTTAGCAGTATCAAATATGTTATCGACGGCAGCATGATCTTGAACTTTATGTTGAGAGTCTAAGGTGCTGACTGTGTAAAGTGGGTTAGCATTCATACTGATGTACGTGAATATTCACGCCCCCTAATTGATTTGATAGTTGATAAATGTTTTGTGGATCTGCTTTCATTGTTTACTCCCGTAATAATTAATAGCTGTTTAATAACGGCTCTTGTTTGATAACGCCTAATAACAATAACGATAAAATATCAATAATAATAATTGATAGTTTTAATTGTCAGTTTCATTTTTATTGATGGTGTTTGTAGGGGCTATTGATCTTTTTCGTTTAAATTTCGTTCACCACAAGGCGTTTTGAGCTAGATGGGTAAAGTGTTGCTAGCCATCTAAACGGATTTTGTTATAAACAGAGGGGAGAAATAATAATGAAGATATAAAAGTAGAACGCAGTTTAGGTTTATGTGTTGTTAATACAATAAAGAAGAATCACCTCAGAGATGATCTTGCATGGTTTGTAGTAGTACAGTCTGCTTTAGTGTATTTCAGAATGAGGTTGTTTTATTAGTGATGTAACAGTTTAGTCATTAAATTTAAAAGAATTTAATAAGATCGCCACTCTTTTGGAGAAGCTGTTGTATATTTAAAGAAAAATAAAAAAAGGTGTATAGCGTGCCCATAGATAATTTACCTGAAAACAAAAAAATGACAGTGCTTTTTCGCATGGAGCCAGGCTCTTTGGGACCTGAAGGTGCATTATATATTGAGGAGTTTTGTGAGTTTGCCCAAGCTCAATTAAGAGCTTGTGCTACTGCTTATATTCATTGGGAAATTGTCCCTAGGTTGGATAAATCTTTACCAGAAATGGAGTTTCAAATAGCCTCTAAAAAATTAACCAGTATTAGAGCAGGGCAATACCTTGCTGTATTTGATGATGATTTATCTAGCTTTGAAGATAAACTTGAAGATAATTTAGAAGCCATTATTAATCAATATTTTGGCCGATAAAAGTAACTATAAAAAAAGGACGATAAATAACCGTATTCACTGACCACAATAAAGGTTAAATAGATGCTCAAAAAAATTGAAGTGAAAGATCTTAAACAAGGCATGTATATCAATGACCTCAAATGTGGATGGTTTAATCATCCTTTCACTTTAAATCGTTTTAAACTAGAAAAAAAATCTGATATTCAAAAAATTATTAACGCTGGTGTAAAGCAGATTGAGATAGACACATCTAAAGGAATAGATGTTTTTATTGAAAAGCGTGATAAGAAGAATGAAAAATTACGTCAAACGGTTGATCAGCTTGCTGAAAATAAACCAACTAAAGTTTCTGCGCTAGAAGAAACAGGTAAAGCGAAAGTCGCATTTGTTGAAGCAGGGAAAGTGATCTCCGAATTGATGGCGAATGTAAAAATGGGGCAACATATTGAACTAGAGCTCGTGAATCCTGTTATCAATAAAATGAGTCAATCTATCCTCCGTAACCCTAGTGCTTTACTAGGCTTGTCGCGTATTCGACATATGGATGTATATACATTTGAACACTCTGTCAGCTTTTCGGTGTTAATGATGGCTTTTGCCAAGAGTATGGGTTTATCAGAAAAGATTATTTGCGAAGTCGGTTTAGGAGGTTTTTTACATGATATTGGAAAGACCCTAACACCTGATGAAATCTTGAATAAGCCTGGAAAGCTCACCCCTGAAGAATTTGTTATTATGAAAGAGCATGTTGTGCATAGCCGTAAAATATTGGAGAAAACTAAAGGTATTCCCCAAATATCACTGGATATAGCAATACAACATCACGAAAAATATGATGGCAATGGTTATCCGCTGGGGTTAAAAGGAGATCAAATTAGTCGTTATGGTCAAATGTCTGCGATAGTAGATGTTTATGATGCGTTAACCGCAGATCGTTGCTACCACACTGGCAAAGAGCCTTCGGAGGTTCTTAAATTACTGGTCAAATGGAGCGGATCACATTTTAACCCTGCTTTGGTGAGAGATTTTATTCAATCGGTTGGCATTTATCCTGCTGGAAGTTTAGTGATGTTAAGTAATCACTATTTAGCGAAAGTGATTGATATTAATGAAAATATGTTAAAACCTGTCGTCGAAGTTTTTTTAAATGCTAAAACACGTAGTTATGTGCCAAGAAAACTCATCGACCTTTCTAAATTTGAACATATTAAAATACTTAAAGTAGAATCGTATGTAAAATGGAATGTAAAAATTGAGTTGTAATCTGACTTGTTTACAGGGCCGTATATATTTTCACAGTCAATTTTTTCATTTCATTTCAATAACAAGCATTGATTTTAGTTAATACTTAGTATTAATAAATCAAAAGCCGATCACTCTTTTTGCTTAAATACCTTCTCACTGCCTTGCGAATGACAGAAGTGAAAATAACTCACTTCTGTAATTCACTGAGGCGTATGTCCTGTTTTTTATACAAATCAATACTGGCGCTATATCTTGCTTGGTCTAAATTACTTTTAGCATAGATTAACGCCGTCCCCATTTCTTGACTAGCCTGTCTAAAAAGTCCTTTGAGTGCAAGATGTTGTGCTTTATGGGCATGCTCTTTTGCTTTATCTTGGGTTAACTTATACAAATCAATCGCTAATAAATGTGCTAATACATGTTCAGGGTGACTTCGTAGAAACAGTGCTAATATTTTTTCCGCTTGTTGATATTGCTTTGCGGTTTGCAAGGCCACCACTAAATTAAGGGTAATGACTTCATTATCTGGTGATTGTTGCTGTTTAGCTGTTAATAATTGGATAGCCTCTTCATTTTGTTTTAATGCCAATAATGCATCCATCATAAAATCAAGATAGAAGAGGTTATCTGGTTGTGCAGTGATAAGAGGCGTAATGGTGTCATGGGCAAGTTGGTAATCTTTATTTTTAAAATAAGCGAGTGCTAAACCATATTCTGCGGCTTCTTTTAGTTGATATTTCTTATTTTTAAGCTGACTTTTGTAAAAGTCGATAGATGAAGTGCCACTGATATCCGTGAAACGAACAGTAATACGCGCTTTACTTAACTGGTAGCTTAAGTCATTTTTTATTGTGTTCGGTGCAAGTTGTGCTGCACGCAATCGTGCTTCAGCTAAACGCGCTTCGGGTAATGGATGTGTTGATAACATTTGAGGCGGTAAAGAAGCATACTTATATTTTTCTGCTAAGGTTCCAAAAAAATTCGCCATACCATAGGGGTCATAACCCGCATTATAAAGCGTTGTGATGCCAATACGATCCGCTTCGTACTCATGTTGGCGGGTATAGTTTATCTGCGATTGTAATGAAACTGCCATGGTGGTGCTTAATGCCGCCATGCCTGCAACCGGGGAAACGAGTGCGAGTAAAATTGAACCAGCCATTGCCGCCAGTGTCGCTGGATTACTAAAGGATTGTTGCTCAAGCATACGCGCTAGGTGGCGTTGAGTAATATGAGCAACTTCATGGGCGACAACACCTGCCAATTCACTCTCATTTTTAGCGTGTAAAAATAATCCCGTGTGTATTTTTACATTGCCACCTAAAAAGGCTGCTGCATTTATTTCATTATCTTCAACGAGAAAAAAACTAAAGGGTAATTTCACCGAATCAGCATGAGCTACAATATTCTGACCTAGTTCATTTACATAATGATTTAATATTGGATCATGAATAATAGGAAGTGATTGATTTGCCATTAATAGAAAAGCCCAACCATATTCCTTTTCTTTTGCAATCGTTAGCGTGCCCGCGCCAACAGTGCCGATGTCGGGTAAAGAGTCAGAGGCTTTACTGAACGGTGATAAAAACACAAATAGAAAAAAAAGCGATACAACTATTTTTTTGTTAAACACATTAAGGCCTGTTGATCTTTTAAGTTTATTTTTGTAACGATTTTCTGGATTTTTATACAAGGCTGAGCTTATGAGATGTGGTTTTTCCACATAAATAAGCGAAAACGCAGTAGAAATAGCCAGCAAATGTTACCTACGGGTTTATCACTAAATGTTATGCTCTTTGTTGGACAGATGGTTAAGTTATACCAATCCGCCTAACAACCTGATCTTTCTTGCTCGTTAAAAAATATTATTTATACGTTGCATTCAATCGCAATAGTCAGCTATTACTCAATCATGCGCCTTTAACGACTCTTTTTTTCCTACGCAATAATTGATCAGTTAATTAAGCGAAATGGTATGACACTTTATCTACTTTGATAAATATGCCTTTTGATAAATATGCCTTTTGATAAATATGCCTTTTGATAAATAAAATTTAAACGGCAAAGAGCAATAGGCCTAACGGTTTATCTGAATAAACAACAATAAAATCATAAACAAGCTTCAATTAATTGCAAGTGATGATTGTCTTATCTGCAAGCACGAGTAATAATGATTCCTTTTGTTATTTGAGGTATCTTATGACCGTATTAGATTTACGTTCTATACGTTGCCCGCTTGCATTAGTTACACTAAAAATGACATTAAAGCGTAAGTTATTATTGACATCAGAGACTCAAAACCGTTCAATTAAACTTCTTTTTTCTAGCGAATTGGCAATGGCAGATATCATATTATATCTTGATAAAAAAGCTTATCAGTATCAATTAATAACAGATGAAACTCCATTTGTAGTAATCATCACCATGACTGAAAAAGGGACAAAAGCAAAATGTTAAGACAGTTAACAAATTGGTACAAAAATCGTTTCGCAGATCCAAACCTAAGTGTACTTTTTTTACTCTTAGCTGGCGCATTTATGACGGTTTATTTTTTTGGTAATATTCTTGCGCCATTATTCGTTGCGTTAATTCTTGCTTATATGCTGGATTGGCCTGTTGATTATCTAATGCGTTTCAAATTAAACCGAACATTTTCAACGTTTATTGTGATGACATTGTTCATCTCTGTAGCGGTATTTGCCTTTTTAGGCGTCTTGCCGACGGTTTTTAAACAAGGTGCTGCTTTAATTAGAGACCTACCAGCGATGTTTAACCAAGCACAATCCTATCTCATTACCTTACCCGCAAAATATCCAGATATCATTGATACCATCACTATCGCACGCTTTATTGACAATATTCGCACTTATATTTTAGGCAGTGGCGGGGTGTTGTTATCTCAATCCTTCAGTTCATTACTTGATATTGCTGCTTTAATTGTTTATGCGATTTTAGTGCCCTTAATGATGGTTTTTTTCCTTAAAGATAAAGAAACTTTAACCAGAAGCATGATGAAATATTTACCCGATAATCTCACCCTAGCAGAACAAGTATGGGTTGAAATGAATGGTCAAATTATGAATTATATTCGCGGTAAAATAATTGAAATTCTGATTGTTGGCGTGGCAACTTATTTTGTTTTCTTCTTTATGGGATTGCGTTATTCCGCATTGCTATCTGTATTAGTGGGATTGTCTGTACTTATTCCTTATATTGGTGCTGCTGCGGTGACGGTGCCTGTTGCTATTGTGGCACTTTTTCAGTGGGGCTTTTCCGTTGACTTTGCTTATTTAATGATAGCCTATGGCATCGTACAAGCCTTAGATGGCAACTTAATTGTACCATTGCTTTTTTCTGAAGCGGTTAATTTACATCCGGTCATTATTATTATTGCTGTTTTAGTGTTTGGTGGATTATGGGGATTTTGGGGGGTATTTTTTGCGATACCTTTGGCAACTTTAGTCAAAGCGGTGTTAAATGCCTGGCCAAATAAAGAGCAACTTGCCCTTGCAGAGAGATGATTGAGTAATATTTCTGATCATATTCACTAAATTTTCTTAATAATGGCTTTTATCTGAAATAAAACTGGATGCCACCGCAATAATTTCTTAATATCACGGCTTCGTTCGACGATTTCAAATTCGCATTGCTTTATGTTGCTTTCATTCGTCGAAAAGCAGCTCGTTAATATAAGGGATTTACATGTTTATCGATATCAAACCACTTGCGCTAGCCGAGCGTAAAGCGTGTCCAGAAACGTTTAGTTTTGGAGAGAATTTTGCTGATCATATGTTTGCTCAAGCTTACAACCCAACCACGGGTTGGGATAATGCCGAAATTAAACCTTATCAATCGATATCTTTAGATCCTTCTGCTGCAGTTTTACATTACGGACAAGAAATTTTTGAAGGATTAAAAGCTTATCGCACTGAAGAGGGGCAAATAAATCTATTTCGCCCATTAGATAACTTCAAACGATTCAATCGCTCAGCAAAACGTATGGTGATGCCAGAAGTTGATGAGCAATTTCATCTTGAAGCATTAAAAGCGCTGATTAAGTTAGACCATAAGTGGGTGCCAAATCAAGATGGTTCTTCGCTTTATATTCGACCTACAATGATTGCTACAGGTGCAAAGTTGGGCTTAGGCGCTAGTGATAAATATACGCATTTTATTATTACTGGCCCTGCAGGCGCATACTTTAAAGATGGTTTTTCACCCGTTTCAGTTTATGTCGCAGATGAATACCGTCGTGCGGTTGTTGGTGGTGTTGGTGAAGCAAAAACCGGTGGTAACTACGCTGCCAGTTTATACATGTCTGAAGATGTCGCAAAACGTGGTTATTCACAAGTACTTTGGTTAGATGCTATTAATGGTAAATACATCGAAGAAGTTGGCGCGATGAACATCTGTTTTGTATATGGTGATCATATTGTGACGCCTAAACTAAGCGGTAGTATTTTACCGGGTATTACGCGTGATTCTATTTTAAAACTCGCTCCTACATTAGGTTATAGTGTCGCAGAAGAGCAATTAGATATTGAAGTCATTTTAGCGGATATTAAAAGTGGAAAAATAACAGAAGCTTTTGGTTGTGGTACTGCGGCGGTTATTTCTCCCGTTGGTCAGTTATGCTTTAAAGGTGAAGATTATTTCATTAATGAAAACAAAGCAGGTGAAGTTTCTCGTAATTTATACGATGAACTTACGGGTATTCAATATGGCCGTCGCGAAGATAAGTTTGGATGGGTTGAGAAAGTCGACTGCGCTTAGTCTTTGATATTCATGATAATAGGTTTGAATTAATAATAATAAGGCGCTTTTAAGCGCCTTTTTTGTTTTTCAGCTTTAATTGTCAAGCATCGCTTGCTCAACACTGTTACAAATCATTTCACGTATCCATTTATGACCTGGTTCATCTGTATTGCGTTCATGCCACAATAAAACATACGCCATCGGTACAAAATCAAAAGGAAGGGGAATCTGCTTCAAAGGATATAATTTTTGAGCATGTGGGACAAAACTAGATGGCAGTGTAAAAATTAAATCGCTGTAAGCACATACACTGGCAGCACCGTAAAAATCAGGCAATGTACTAATAATATTACGCTGTTTATTTTGGCTGGATAAATAGTAGTCTAATGCCCACCATTCATTACCTTCACAACGCACTTGTACGTGATTTTGTTCGAGATAACACTGTAAATTCCACTCGCCTTGTTCAACAACCTTTAGAATGGGATGATGTTCATGAACTAAACATATCTGTTGATCACTAAAAAGTGTTTTACATTTAATACCATCGGGCAGATTTTCAAGGGGTAATAATCCTTCTTTAGTCAAATCTCGGCCTGTGATCCCAAAGTCTATCTTTCCCTTATGTAAATCTTGTATTGAATTTTGCATCCACCCAAACGCATCTAAACGCACATTAGGCGCTTGTGTTAATAAGGGACCAATATAATAAGGCAATAAGGTCGCATAAGCACTTTCGACCATACTGATGGAAAAATGCCGATCACTGCTGATAGGGTCAAACTTTGGGGGCAGTGTTAACTGATATAAACCTTGTAATAAATTGGGTAATGTTTCTTTTAATTGCAACGCATGCGCAGTGGGTTTTATACCATGGGAAGTACGGGTAAAAAGCGGATCTTCTAAACTATGTCTTAAGCGTGTTAGGCTTTTACTCAAAGCAGAAGGGCTGACATGTAAGCGATTAGCTGCTTTTGTCACGCTATTCTCTTCTAACAACACTTGTAAAATGACTAATAAATTCAAATCGATGCGCGAGAGATTATCTAAATTCATACGTATCCATATAAAGAGTGAGTATAACTGTAAAACTTGTATGTTATCAGTTGGATGATATTTAGGCCGTTAATATTTTACTTATCCCTTTGGTAGGAGATTAAGTAATTGAATATTAGAATATATTGTTGTACTTTTAAATTGAGTATATACCTTTTCAAAAGGAACGTTTCTATGGCCACAACCAATGCTAGGATGCTTGTCAGCGATGCAAGTCAACTGATTGGCAACACACCTATGCTTGAATTAAAACATATTTTTGGTAATAGCTCAGCACGTATTCTTGCCAAAATGGAATCTTTTAATCCGACGTCTATTAAAGACAGAGCGGTATTAAATATGATCCGTATTGCAATGCAACAAGGAAAGATAACCAAAGACTCTGAAGTGGTAGAAGCCAGTAGTGGTAATACCGCCATTGCTATCGCTAGTCTTGGCGCGGTGATGGGATATAAAACACGTATTTATATGAGCGAGTTATGCAGTATCGAGCGACAACAAATACTTTGCGCATATGGTGCTAAAGTAATTTTGACGCCAGGTATAGAGCACACCAAAGGCGCAAGAGACAGGGCCATAGCTTACTGTGAAGAGAACTCTGCGACAGCGTTTTTCTTAAATCAACATAGCAATGAGAATAATGGGCAATCTCATTTTCTGAGTACAGGCCCTGAAATATGGGAGCAAACAGCGGGTAAAATCGATGCGGTGGTTATTGCGCTTGGTACTTGTGGCACCTTTGATGGGCTCTCTCGATTTTTTAAATCCAAGAACCCTGATATAAAAATTATTGGTTATGAGCCTGCTGGTAGCCCAGTGTATTCTGGGGGGCTGCAAGGAAAGCACAAAATTACTGGCGCTGGACCGGGATTTATCACGGATAATTTTAAAAGATCAGAGCAATATCTGGATGAGATTGTGCTGGTGGAAGATGAAGAAGCCTTTGATACAGCACGACAAGTGGCTTTAAAAGAAGGCGTGCTCATCGGGCCAACATCAGGTGCCTCAATTTGGGTTGCCGGGCAATTAGCGCAACGAGCAGAATACAAAGGTAAAACCATTATTTGCTTCGTTTACGATACTGGTGAACGTTATTTATCAACGCCAGGGTTATTTCCTGCTGACAATGTTGAAAAGGTGGAGTAATGACCAATCCGTCTAACCATATGACATGTGCGAAGCTTAGTTTTATTTTATTGATTAGCAGTGGTGTTTTATTATTTATTGCTACGACTATTTTGCAAGTAGACTCACCCTTGAGATGGGGATTTATCATTAGTAGTTTACTTGCACTACCTCTTTGCTTTTTTCTAGGCATCATTTCGCTAATGAAAGAAAATAGTCAGCGAGGTAAAATCATAAGCGTCATATCAATTATGATATCTGGAGTGATTATGTGCTTAGGGGCCTATAAAATATTTTGAGTGCTGTTAGCCCTTAAATTATTGTATCTCTTATTGTTTACTTAGTGTTCAGTGTTCATTCAGTGAGAGAGAAACGTGTCCATACCTTGGAGCGCCAGCGCTGAAACATAATAATGCCACGAAACCATTCATCAATACCAATTGCTAACCATGCGCCGATAACGCCATAGTGCCAGTGGATGCCAAGCATATAACTAGAAAAAACGGCAATGCCCCACATGCTAAAAATACCCATTTGAACCGGAAACTTAATATCACCAGCACCTTTCAGGGCAGAAATATAAATAAGATTAAACACTCGCCCAGACTCGATAAAAATAGAACCTGCGATGAGCATCGCAATCAATGGAATAATGTCCTTATCTTGCGTGAAGATATCAATAATCGGGTATCTAAATACAAATATTAATAATATGACGCTAGTCGATACCAGCAAACCGACTAAAAAATATTTATGTATACGGATATAGATATCATCAATCCATTGTTTCCCTATAAAATAACTGGTTTGTATTTGTGCCGCTTGGCCTAAAGCAAGAGTAAAGGCGAAAGATAGTCGTGTTATATTTTGTGTATAGGTGTATGCGGCTAGCGATGACGTACCCATTTGAACTACAACGTAAGTGATTGCCATTTGTGCCATGTTATAAGAAAGGATCTCGCCTGCATTCATGGCGCCAATTTTTATGATTTTCTGATAGATACTTTTAGGGATTTCTTTCCATTGCTTAAACGGAAGCTCAATGCCTTTAGAGCGGATCATTAAATATAAAAGCAGGGTGCTGGTAATCTGACTGATGACAGTCGCAATGGCTACGCCCTTAACCCCATAAACTGGCAGATCAAAAGGTTGATAGAGCGCGATATAGTTACCGGCAATATTTATTATGCCTGCAATAAAATTGATCATCATTGGTGATCGTGAAAAACCATGACTACGCAATATAGTGGTAAATACAATGCCAATGGTGACCGCAAAGGTGAAAGAGCCACTGATGACTAGATAGTCGTAACCAAACTGAGCGACTTGTTGTTGTAAACCAAAAAGTGAAATAAAGGCACCGGAGCCAATAAAAATAGCGAGGCTAAGCCCTAAGCCAACAGCAATTGCTAATAAAATACTGGCAACACCTACATTGGCGGCTTCAGAAGTGCGTGATGCGCCGTTATATTGAGCAATAAGAATGCCTGTGCCACTGCTTACCATCATCGAAACGATAATTAAGAAAAATGAAATTTGACTGATGACGCCCACCGCCGATACAGCAAGATCTGAATAACCACTGAGCATAAACACATCACTGGTATTGAGCGCAGTACGTAATAACACCTCAATAAAAATAGGCCAAGTTAAGGCCACGATATTCATTCTTTTGTCTAATGTTGCAGAGGAGGTAGGCATAGTAACCTTAATAGTC
>TARA_R110001583_G_scaffold43236_2_pt1 | contig 20471 bp, 10 predicted proteins | sample TARA_R110001583 | Tara Oceans TARA_R110001583 (sample SAMEA4398432) | marine metagenome | biome: Polar Biome; feature: [MES] marine water layer (ENVO:01000295) within the mesopelagic zone...; material: water (ENVO:00002006), including particulate matter (ENVO:01000060) such as...... | reverse complement strand
TTTATAATCTATGGCAAATTACTATAAAGTTCCCTATATTTCATTATTCATTTTCAAATATAATTTTAATCTAACATGCAGTTTGCTAAACAAATTAGTAAAACCTTATTTTAATGTTATTTCATAAATATTGGTAAATTATGTTAAAAAAAATAGCGTTTAGTGCATTTATCTTTAGTTTTATATTTATTTCATCAACTGTTTTTGGTCAAATAAAATTACCCCCTATTAGTAATTTTAATGCAAAAGATTATGGTGGAGGAAATCAGAATTGGAGTATAGATACTGATGAATTTCATGTGTATGTAGCAAATAACGAAGGACTCTTAGAATTTGATGGAATAAACTGGTATTTAAACAAACTTCCTAATAAAACTATAATTAGATCTTTAAAAGTTGTTGATGATAAAATATTTACTGGCTCGTATGAAGAATTTGGTTATTGGACAAGGTTAAATAACGGAAAATTAGAATATACTAGTTTAAGTAAAACCTTATTAGAACCTCAAATCGAGTCTCAATCTATTTGGGGAATTTATCAGGTAAACGACCAAATTTTGTTCAAATCTTTTGGTACATTATTTATATATGAAAAGGGGAAAATAGAAATTTTAAAGGCTGATTGCACTATTATGGCCGGCTTTGTAATTAACAATCAATTTATTGTACATGGTATAGGCAAAGGTTTGCTTAAATTAGTAGGTAACAAATTTGAAGTTATTAAAAACACCGAGCAAATTGCAAACGACAGAGTACAATCTATTTGTTTGTATAAAAATAACGAACTTTTAATTGGAACTTCTCTTCACGGTTTATATACCTATGCTAACAACAAATTAGTTAAATGGGAAAACCCATTTAATAACTTATTAAAAGAACATCAATTAAATTCATTGATTTATTTTGAAGATAAAATTTATGCAGGAACCATAAAAAAAGGAATTTACGAATATGATATAAATTTAAATACATTAATAAATTTAACAGTTAAAAATGGCCTTCAAAACAATACTGTTTTAGCTTGTACAATAGATTCTTCCAAGGTTTTATGGCTCGCTTTAGATAATGGAATTTCAGCAATTCCAATAGATTTTTATGCATACTATTTAAATCCATTTAAGGAAGATATTGGTGCGGTTTACGACATTGTTCAATTAAATAATGAAGTTTATTTGGCTACAAATACTGGAATTTATAAATCAACTTCAAAAGGAGTGAGTTTTATTGAAGGTTCACAAGGCCATATTTGGTCGTTAAATTTAGTGGAAAATGAAATTATTTGTGGACATAATTCTGGAACTTATAAAATTTTAAATGACCAATTATCTATGGTTAGCCCTAAAAATGGGGGATATGTATTTAAAGCAATACCAGGATCTCCAAACAAATTTATACAGGGTAATTATTCAGGATTAACGATTTATGATAAAAATGGTAAAAATTGGGGAGTAAATGATGTTCAAAATATTAATATTCCAGTTAAAAGTATTGCTTTCGAAAAATCGCATATAGCTTGGGTATCTCATGCTTATAAAGGAGTTTATAGGGTGTTTTTTTCAGAAAATTATGATAAAATTCTAAAAATTGAAGAACAATACAATAACTTTTTTAAAAATGTTTATGATATAAAACTTTATAATATAGAAAGAAATATAGCTTTTTATAGCGATGATAAATGGTATGTATATAACTCTTTAGAAGATAAAATCGAAGATTTTAAGTCTCTCAATAAAGTACTTGGAAAAGACAAAAGCTCTATTATTTTAAATAAAGATTCAGGCAGTTCAACTGTATTTAAAAGAAGTGATAACACTATTTTTATTAGAAAAAATATTCAAGATAGTTTATCTCAAATTTATTTGCCAATTAAATATTATGGTGGCCGATTAGTTCGAGGAGAAGGAGATCAAAGAGCCGTAGTTGTAAATGATAGCTTAATTTATATTTCACTTTACAATGATATATTAGTTGTGAATCCAAACCAATTGAATAGGCATACTAAAATGATTGCTCCCTCAATAAGCAGGTTGTATATAAATGGTAAAGCACAAGATTTGCTTTCTGAAATTTCTTTAGAACAGAAAGATACCGTTTTAATTGAATTAAACTCGCCCCTATTATCAAATAATTCAATCGAATATTCTTTAGGAAATAACTTATGGTCAAGTACAAATGGTAAAATTGAATTAACAGGATTACCATATGGTTCGGTTAATTTATCTATTCGGTCTTTTTTAAACTTTAAAGAATATAGCGATATAAAAATGATTAAATTGTATATAAATCCACCTTGGTATTTAGGGTTTTGGGGAGTTTTAATTATATTGACTTTTATTTCATTTGTATTTTATTTAATAACTACCATCAATAAATATGTTTTAATAAAGCATAAAAATTATTTAGATGAACAATTTAAACACGAACAAGAGATTCATAGAAAAGAGGAAGCATTAAAAAACGAAATTAAATTAAATGAACTTCAAAAAAAGCAACATGAAATTGAGCTTGATTCGAAAACAAAAGAATTGGCAAATACAGCAATGGGAATGACCAAGAAGGATGAATTATTAGAAACTATTAAAGGAGAATTACATTACTTTAAAAAAGAAATTATTAACAAACCTAAACTGGATAAATTACTATTAACCATTAATAAAAACATAAATACTTCAAAAGATTGGGAGGTATTTGAATCGAATTTTAATGAGATTCATAATTCTTTTTTTAAATCATTAATAAAAAATCATTCCCAGCTAACTCCAAAAGATTTAAAATTATGTGCTTATTTAAAAATGAATTTAACAACTAAAGAAATAGCTCCACTTATGGGAATTTCATCAAGAGGTATAGAAATTCATAGATATAGGTTAAGAAAAAAACTAGAATTAAAAAACGAGCAAAATTTAAATGAATATTTTATGAAATTATAAAATAATAGGGAGTAAAATTTCTATTTGCATGAATTTTTAGAATTTTTTTGAGGAAAATTAAATTTTTTACTACATCAAACCTACATCAAAAAACGTTTTCGTAAATTTTACCAACCCATCATTTACTCTTAAATCAAATTAAAAACTGAGGTTTTTTGCATTAATTTTGACTGATGTAGCTAAGAAGTGGCTATAATCTATACTTCAAGTAATATTAAATTTAACTTTACCTTAACTAAATTTAAACTTTTATACAATGAAGAACAAAGTAACATTTTTACTCCTTCTACTATTTAATTGCGCAACCATTTTTGCACAGCAATTAAAAATTACTGGAACAATAAGTGATGAAGGTGGTAATCCACTTCCAGGCGCTTCTATAATTGTAAAAAATTCAACAATTGGTGTCCAAACCGATTTTGATGGAAAATTTACAATGGACAATATCTCTAATTCAGCAACGCTTGTTATTAGTTATTTGGGTTACATTTCTGTTGAACAAAACGTAAACGGACAAAGCACTATAAATGTAGCGCTTCGAGAAGATTCACAGGCATTAAATGAAGTGGTGGTTATAGGTTATGGGAAAATGAATGTTAAAGATTTAACTTCCTCTATAACTATTATTAAGTCCGATGAAATTTCGAAAACTCCTACGGGTGCCGCTATGCAAGCTTTGCAAGGAAAAGTTGCAGGACTTCAAGTAGTAAGTGCTGGTAGTCCGGGTGAGAGCCCAACAATTCGTGTGCGTGGTATTGGTTCTTATCCCGGAAGTGGAAGTACTTCACCATTATATGTTGTAGATGGTATGTTTTTTGACAATATTGATTTTTTAAATACTTCAGATATTATTTCAATTTCAGTATTAAAAGATGCTTCTGCATCAGCAATTTATGGTGTTAAGGCTGCAAACGGTGTTGTGCTAGTTGAAACTAAATCGGGTGGATACAATCAGAAAACGGAAGTTGTTTACGATGGCTATTCTGGTGTTCAGGTTGCACAAAATGTATTAAAAATGGCTAATTCAGAACAGTTTACAACAATGGCAATAGAATCTGGATCGGCGGCTGATGTTAGTTTTATTAATAATGCAATGCAACGTTTTGGACGAAGTAGAATTAACCCAAATGTCCCAGATGTTAATACCGATTGGTATCAAGAAATTTTACGCCCTGCAACAATTCAAAACCATAGCATTAGCGTTTCGGGAGGAAGTGAAAATGCTTCTTACGCAATTGGAACAAATTATTTTGCACAAGAAGGGGTATTAGATACAAAAAATGAATACGAACGTTTCAATCTTCGTTCAAAAATAGATTTTAAAGCATCTGATTGGTTAACTGTTGGTGGTAACATGATTTTGAGCAATGCTACAAAATACAGTCCAGAATCCAGTGCTTGGAACCAGGCATATTTTGCAGTTCCTATATTACCAATTTACGATGAAGCAAACACAGAAGCGTGGCCAATTAATTTTGCAAGTGCACAAAGTATTGGATATAGAAATGGTCAAAACCCTTTTCCTTCATTGAATTACAATGATGACAGATCTAAAAGCAGAAAAATTTTAGCTAATTTATATATGGAATTTAATTTAATTCCTAAAAAATTAACGTTTAAAACAACATACAATCATAGTTATTCAACATTTAATAACCGAAATGTAGACTTGCCATATTATATTTCAGATGGTTTTCAAAGACCAATATCAGCTGTTACTAAAAGAGCAGAAAATTTTTCAAACCAAATTTGGGATAATGTACTTACCTATTCAGATAAATTTGGAGACCATAACTTAACTGTTATGGCTGGAACATCTTATAGAGATGATGCTTGGGAAATGCTTACTGCAAGAGGAGAGGAAATTCCTTCAATTGATCAAGAAGTTGCTTGGTACATTAGTCAGGCAGGAACTATTAATATAGATAGTGTAAATGATGGAGGAAGCAGACAATATGGACTTTCTTATTTTGGAAGAGTTGCGTATAATTTCAACGACAGGTATTTATTATACGGTACATTAAGAGCAGATGGGTCTTCTAAATATCAAGAAAAATGGGGGTATTTTCCAACAATAGGTGCTGGATGGGTGCTTACTCAAGAAGATTTCTTAAAAGAAAATGATGTTTTAAATTATTTAAAACTACGAGGTAGTTGGGGGCAACTTGGTAATAGCAACGTGCCTGCTAGTGATGGTGCAAATACTACAAGTATAGTTGATACTGCAATTGATGGAGTTCGTGTTTCTGGAACAGTATCTTCAAGTACTTTCTCTTCATTAAAATGGGAACTTACTGAAGAAACAAACGTTGGTTTAACTTCACGATTATTAGATAATAGAATGACTATTGATGCTGATTATTTTATTAGAGATACAAAAGAAGCTGTTATTCCTGTTGAGTTTCCACTAATTGCAGGAAGTGTAAATAAAAGTGTTGGTTCTATTAGAAATTCTGGTTTTGAATTAGCAATGAATTGGAACAGTACTATATCCAATGATTTTAAATATACTATTGGGGCAAACATTTCAACACTTAAAAATGAAGTACTTGATTTGTACGGACAAGAATATTTGGATGGAGGTTCTGCTGAATTCCGTCAAAGATCTTATGTAGGAGAATCTTTACTTGCCTTTTATGGACGAGAAGTAGTTGGTGTTTATCAAAATGATGCACAAGTACAAGCCGACCCTACTGCAATAGCAAACGGATTGGTTCCTGGAGATTTAATTTATAAAGATCAAAATAATGATGGTTTAATTGATGATGGAGATAGAGTAGTATTAGGTTCTTATTTACCGTCATTTATGTATGGACTTAATCTTGGTTTTACCTATAAAGATTTTGAGTTTTCAACAAGTATGATGGGACAAACAGGAAATAAAATATTAAACCGTAAACGTGGTGAATTAATTTGGACTTCTGACGGAAATTTAGATGCTGATTTAGCAACAAATCGCTGGCATGGCGAAGGAACTTCAAATTCATATCCTTCATCTGCAGGTTTAAGAAAAGGTTGGAATCAAAAAATGAGTGATTATTTTGTTGAAGATGGTTCGTTTTTTAGAATTCAAAACATACAAATGGCTTATAATATTAAAACAATTAATATGCCAAATATAAGAGTTTCATTAACGGCAGAACGACCTTTTACTTCATTCAAGTATAATGGTTTTAACCCTGAAGTAGCAAATGGTATCGATACACAAACGTATCCAATTCCAGCAATATATACGCTTGGAGTGAATATTAAAATTTAAATATTAAAAAAATATCATTATGAAATATATAAATAATTTAACAAAACTCACAACCATACTTGTAGTCTTATTTTTTACTACTGCATGTAATGATAATTTAAATGAGTTAGCAGAGAACAGATCATTTACTGGCGATATAGATTATACCATTTCATCAGACGTGATTTTACCTCTTATAGGTGCCTATACTGAATTTCAGAATAGAGCTTGGGAAGAATTTCCATTAATTTCTGTTAGGGGAGATGACGTAAATGCTGGTGGATTAGGAGATCAACAAGATTTTGCAGAAACAGATAAATTCAATTATAATAAAGATTACTGGATGTACAATTCCGTTTGGCAAAATTATTATGGAGACATTTTAACAATGCATTCTGCAATTGAACAAATTGAATTGTATAAAGAAAATGGAGCAAACATAACAACTGCAAACCAGTATATTGCAGAAACAAAAACACTTCGTGCATTTTTATTATTTCAAATATCACGAGTTTGGGGAGATGTTTTTATTACAACAAGCTCCGATCCTTCTGAACTTCTTGTTGCAAATGTATCTTCTAAAAATGAAGTGATGCAACATATTTCTGATCAAATGGATGAGGTAATTCCATTATTGCCAGATATGCGTCCAAATGAACGTACAGATATTAGAGGAGGTATAACAAAATATTCTGCATTGGCAATAAAAGCATTAGCAAATTTAGAGCTAAAAAATTACCAATCAGTTGCTAATGCAACTTCAAAAATTATTGCTTCAGGTAAATTTAATCTTGAAAGTGATTTTTATGAACTTTTTAAATTAGATGGAAAATTAAATAACGAGAATATACTTGAATTTCAATATTCTGACTTTGGTCAAGGAGCTGGAAGTACAAAAAGTTACTTATTTGCATTTTTTGGACCAGAAAATTGGACTCCAAGTATAACAGGTGCAGGTAGTGGATGGGGATTTTACGAGCCAAGTTTAAAGTATGTTAAATTTATGCTTGATAGAAATGAAACAGTTCGTCTAGAAACAAGTGTGTTATTTACAGATCGTGGTATTAATGAAATAAAAGCTGATCCTTCTTACGCAACATTACCAAGTTGGATTTCTAATACAACTCGAGATGGGGATAAAATAAATGATTATGCGCGCGCTTTATTTGCAAGTGGTAAGCAGTATTTACCTTCCAACCAACTTACGTCAGGAAGAACAGATTATGGTACAAATAAAAATTTTACTTGTATCCGTTATTCAGAAATTTTGTTAATGCATGCAGAGGCTTTAACACAAGGAGCTTCAGGAACAGGGATGACTGCAGATCAAGCTGTTAATACAGTAAGGTTAAGAGCTGGATTAGCTTCAATATCTGGAGTTACCAACAAGCAAGTAATGGATGAAAAATTTGCTGAATTAGCTATGGAATGGGGTACTCGTTATTATGATATGGTGCGCCTAGCAAACTACAATGAACTAAGTTATGATGGAAGAACTTTTACAGAAGACAAAATATTTCTTCCTTATCCACAAGATCAGGTTGATAAGTTGCCAATATTAAAAGGTAACTAATAAAATTTGATTACTAAAAACAAAAACAAAATGAAAATATTAAAAAATATATTTCTTGGAATTCTAACCATTGTTCTTGCAACAGCTTGTAATGATGGAATAGATGATATTACCAAAGTTGATCCAGGTGCAGATTTATCTGCGCCAATAATTAAAATTTTATATCCATCTGAAGGAACTACTATCAAGGTATTTGAAGAAGTAACATCGATGAATATAAAAATTGAAGTAACTGATGATATTGAAATTATTGATATTTTAGTACTTCTTGATGGTTCTGAAATAGCTTCATTTAATTCTTTTAAAGATTATAGAAGAGCTTTAGAAGAATTTACATATGATAATTTAATTGATGGTACTCACAAATTAACAGTTATGGCTACTGATTTTGAAGGTAAAACATCAAATAAAGAAGTTAACTTTATAAAAGAACCTCCATATACTCCAATGTTTAATGGTGAATCATTATATATGCCATTTGATGGAGATTATATGAATTTAATTGGATTTGATTTTGCAACTGAAATTGGAACTCCAGGTTTTGCTGGCTCAAGTTTTGCTGGTTCAAATGCATATAAAGGCGCCACCGATTCTTATTTAACCCTACCTGCTCAAGATTTATTAAGCAGCGAATTTAGCGCTACATTTTGGTATAAAGTTGATGCAAACCCTGATAGAGCTGGAATACTAGTTGTTGGTAACGATATTCCAGAAAATAGAAATCAAGGATTTAGATTGTTTAGAGAAGGAAATGCAACAGAGCAAAGAATTAAACTAAATGTTGGAACAGGTGCAGGTGAAAGTTGGAATGATGGAGGCGTTATTGATGTAACTGCAGGACAATGGGTTCATGTAGCTTTTACGATCTCTCAATCAAAAAGCACTATTTATTTTAATGGTATTGAAATGAATTCGGCCGATTTACCAAATGGTATTGATTGGACAGGATGTGAAAATTTGACTATTGGAGCTGGTGGTGAAACATTTAGTTATTGGAATCATAAATCTGATAATAGCAATATGGATGAGTTACGCGTTTTCAATAAAGCACTTTCTCAAAACGATATTCAGTTTATGATAAATGCTTTTAATCCATACATTCCTCAGTTTAGCGGAGAATCGTTTTATATGCCTTTTGATGGTGGCTATTTAAATTTAATTGGCAGTAAAGTCGCTACAAAAATTGGATCACCTGAAATTACAAATGACACTTATGAAGGATCAGGAGCTTATTTAGGAGCATTAGACTCTTATATAACATACCCAGCGGAAGGTTTATTAACCAATGAATTTAGTACAACATTTTGGTATAAAGTAGATGCAAATCCAGATAGAGCTGGAATTTTAGTTGTAGGAAATGACGTTCCTGAGAATAGAAATCAAGGATTTAGATTATTTAGAGAAGGAAGTGCAACAGAACAAAGAATTAAAGCAAATATCGGATTTGGAACTGGAGAAAGTTGGAATGATGGAGATGTTATTGATGTTACTGCTGGTGAATGGGTACACATTGCGCTTACAATTTCAGATTCAAAAAACACCATCTATTTAAATGGTGTTGAAGCAAGATCTTCAGATATGCCAGCTCCAATTGATTGGACTGGTTGTGAAAATTTTACAATTGGTTCTGGAGGGGAAACCTTTAGCTATTGGGGACATGCATCTGATGGAAGCGAAATCGACGAATTACGATTTTACAATAAAGCCTTAACTCCTCAAGAAGTAGCAGACGTGTCTGGAGGCGTATATGTTCCTAAAAATTATGGCTCAACATTTTATATGCCTTTTGATGGAACAACTACCGAAATTAACAACAATATAAATGCAACTATTGTTGGCACACCTAGTTTTGCAGGAGAAAGTATAATTGGTTCAGATTCGTATGCTGGAGCTGTAGATTCTTACTTAACGTTCCCAACTGATGGTTTGTTTGGAAATCAATTTAGTGGCGCTTTTTGGTACAAAGTAAATGCAGATCCGGATAGAGCAGGGATATTAACTGTTGGACCTCCAATGAATGGTGCAGATAACGTGTTAACATCTGGTTTTAGACTATTTAGAGAAGGTAGTGGCACAGAACAACGAATAAAATTACATATTGGAACAGCTGATGGAGATGTTTGGAATGATGGAGATGTAATAGACGCAACTACTGGAGATTGGGTACATATTGCTTTTTCTGTTTCAGAAACCGAAACTTTAATCTATTTTAATGGGGTAGCGGCTACCAATAAAGGTGATATGGTAGGTAAACAAATAGATTGGACAGGCTGTGATTTACTTTCAATTGGCTCAGGAGCACCTCGTTTTTCAGGATGGAATCATTTATCCGATTTAAGTTATATAGACGATTTATTACTTTTTGACAAAGTACTTACAAATGAAGAAATTCAAACCATAATGAATAACTAATTAGTTTTAAATAGTAATTTGAGGTTAGGTTTTATTTGAGGTTGCACACTTATTGTGTGCAACTTTAGATAAAAAATAAGGAAATAATTTATGAATTTTTTAAAAATAATAGTTGCAAGTATTGCTTTTATAATATGTGGTACAAGTTGTAACTCAAAAAAAGATAAGGATCTAAAAAGCAACATTACTGAAACTATTTCAGAAGACGATGCACTATTAACTTTAGTTCAAAAACAAACGTTTAATTATTTTTGGGATGGTGCTGAACCAATTTCTGGTATGGGACGGGAACGGATTCATTTAGATAATATTTATCCTTCAAATGATAAAGATATTGTAACAACTGGAGGGACCGGTTTTGGTTTAATGGCAATTTTAGTAGGTGTTGAAAGGGGTTTTATTTCTAGAGAAGAAGCGTATAATAGATTTGTGAAAATTATAAACTTTCTTGAAAAAGCTGATAGATATCACGGAGCTTGGCCACACTGGATAGATGGAAAAACTGGAAAAATTAAGCCTTTTAGCTACAAAGATACTGGTGGAGATTTAGTTGAAACCGCTTTTTTAGTGCAAGGGCTATTAACAATTTCAGAATATTTTAAAGATGGCAATAAACAAGAGAAAGAATTAGTTGCTAAAATTGATAAACTTTGGAAAGAAGTAGAATGGGATTGGTATACCAAAAACGGAGAAAACGTACTTTATTGGCATTGGTCTCCAACAGACGGATGGGATATGAATTTTCCAGTAGGAGGCTATAATGAGTGTTTAATTATGTATATTTTGGCTGCCGCTTCTCCAACACATTCAATAAATAAAGAAGTTTATGAAAAAGGATGGGCATTAAATGGAAATATTGTTTCAAAAGATTCTTTATATGGTGAAGCTTTAGTATTAAACTATTATGAAAATGACGAAACTCCTATTGGACCCTTATTTTGGGCACATTATTCATATTTAGGCTTAAATCCTAATGGATTATCCGATCAATACGCTGATTATTGGAAACTTACCCAAAATCAGGCTAAAATCCATTACAAATATAGCGTTGAAAATCCTGAAAAGTATGAAGGTTATGGGGAAAATGTTTGGGGTTTAACGTCCAGTTATTCTATGAAAGGATATTCAGGACATAGACCAGGAAACGATTTAGGAGTAATTTCTCCAACCGCAGCATTATCTTCTTTTCCGTATACTCCAAAAGAAAGCATGAAAATGCTAAAGTATTTGTATAAGGATGCTGATAGTTTGGTAGGGAAATATGGTCCATACGACGCTTTTAGTATTGAATATAAATGGTTTGTACCAAGGTATTTAGCAATAGACCAAGGTCCAATTTCGGTAATGATTGAAAATTACAGAACAGGTTTACTATGGAATTTATTTATGCAAAATAAAGACCTTCAAAATGGCTTGAAAAAATTAAATTTCGAAAGTAAATTTATCAAATAAGAAAATGAAGAGAGTTCTTAAAATATTAATAGTACTTTTTTTTAGTTTAAATTCCTGTGGTGGTGATAACTATGTTTATGAGCCAATTGAGTTCCCTATAGATCAAGAAAACCCGAATGAAACACCTGTTCTAAGTGATGAAGAATTGTTAGATTTAACTCAAAAAGAAACATTTAAATACTTTTGGAATTTTGCAGAAACCAATTCTGGAGCTGCAAAGGAACGTTACCATCCTACCAACCCTACTTTAAACCAAAATATAGTAACAACAGGTGGAACTGGTTTTGGTTTAATGAGTATTTTGGTTGGTATTGAAAGAGGATTTGTAACAAGAGTAGAAGGATTTAATAGATTACAAAAAATATTAAATTTTTTAGAAAATTCAAATCGTTTTCACGGCGCTTGGTCACATTGGATTGATGGAACAAATGGGAATGTAATTCCTTTTAGCGCCGATGATAATGGAGGAGACCTTGTTGAAACTTCTTTTTTAGTACAAGGATTAATTTGCGTTAAAGAATATTTTAAAACTGGAACTACAAATGAAAAGGAGTTAGCAAATAAAGCAGATATATTGTGGAAAGGCGTTGAGTGGAACTGGTATACTCAAAATCAAAATACGTTGTATTGGCATTGGAGTCCAAATTTGGAATTTGTTAAAAATATAAAATTAAAAGGATATAATGAAGTGCTAATAACCTATGTGCTAGCAGCAGCATCTCCAGATTATGCAATAGCTAAAGAAGTTTATACTAATGGATGGGCTTCTAATGGAGGAATTAAATCTGCTAATGTAAAATATAATTATCCGCTCTTAGTTAATCATGTTGGATCGGAAGAATATGGCGGGCCACTTTTTTGGGCACATTATTCGTACTTAGGTTTAAACCCTAAAGGCCTGTCTGATGAATATGTTAATTATTGGAATGTTACTACTAATCACTCTAAAATTAATTATAATTATAGTGTTGAAAATCCTTTAAATTACAAAGATTATGGTGAAGATTGTTGGGGATTAACAGCGAGTTATTCTAGAAATTCAGACGGTAGTATTGGCTATGCAGCGCATAAACCTAACAACGATCTTGGAGTAATTTCACCAACCGCAGCATTAAGTTCTATGCCATACACACCAACAGAATCGTTAAAAGCACTTCGTTATTTCTATAAAAATAAAGACAAGCTTTTAGGACCTGCAGGTTTTTATGATGCCTTTAGTCCTCAATATAATTTTTGGGTTGCCAATGCTTATTTGGCAATTGACCAAGGTCCAATTATTATTATGATTGAAAATTATAGAACAGGGCTTCTTTGGAATCTTTTTATGAAAAATGAAGATGTGCAAAAAGGGTTGAATAACTTAAATTTTAACTATTAATAAAAAAATGAAATATTTTATAAAAATAAAGCTAGCAATTAGTTGTTTAATTATACTACTAACAGTTGCATGTAATAATATTAATAATACTCCCAAAGAAACAAATAATACTAAACCTTCTTTTGAAGCAAAAGTAGATTCTATTTTAGGGTTAATGACTTTAGATGAAAAAATAGGTCAGTTAAATTTACCAAGTGCTGGTCAATTTACAACTGGTCAAGCTACTAATTCCGATATTGGTGATAAAATAGAAAAAGGACTTGTAGGAGCACTTTTTAATATAAAATCGGTTAAAAGCATTAAAGAAATGCAAAAAATTGCTATTGAAAAAAGTCGCTTAAAAATTCCTTTAATTTTTGGTATGGATGTTATTCACGGTTATGAAACAACATTTCCAATTCCATTGGGCTTGTCTTGCTCTTGGGATATGTCAATGATTGAGAAAACAGCACGTATAGCGGCAATTGAATCAAGTGCAGATGGAATTAACTGGACTTTTTCTCCAATGGTTGACATTTCAAGAGATCCACGTTGGGGACGAGTTTCTGAAGGCTCTGGTGAAGATCCCTTTTTAGGAAGTGAAATTGCAAAAGCAATGGTTATTGGTTATCAAGGCGATAATTTAAATAGCAATACAACCATAATGGCTTGTGTAAAACATTTTGCATTGTATGGAGCTCCTGAAGCAGGAAGAGATTATAATACTGTGGATATGAGTAAAATACGCATGTATAACGAATATCTTCCGCCATATAAAGCCGCGATTGATGCTGGAGTTGGTTCTGTAATGGCTTCATTTAATGAAATTGATGGAGTTCCGGCAACTGGCAATAAATGGTTGCTAACCAATCTTCTACGCAATCAATGGAAATTTAATGGTTTTGTAGTTACAGATTATACAGGTGTAAACGAAATGATTGAACATGGGATGGGGGATTTACAAACTGTTTCAACCTTAGCATTAAATGCAGGTACAGATATGGATATGGTTGGAGAAGGTTTTTTAACAACCTTAAAAAAATCCTTTGAAGAAGGGAAGGTTTCTATTGAACATATAGATACTGCTGTAAAAAGAATATTAACCGCTAAATATGAATTAGGTCTTTTTGAAGATCCTTTCAAATATTGTGATGAAAACCGAGCTAAAACAGAAATATATACTGATGAAAACAGAAAATTCTCGAGAGAAGTTGCAGCTGAATCTATGGTATTATTAAAAAATAAAAATCAGTTGTTACCTCTAAAAAAATCAGGTACTATTGCACTTATAGGGCCATTGGCAGATGCAAAAGAAAATATGGCAGGAACTTGGAGTGTGGCAACAAAACAAGATCGATCAATTTCTGTTTTAGATGGTATCAAAAAAATTGCAGGTGAAAATGCAAAAATTCTATATGCCAAAGGAAGTAATTTGGATTATGATGCAGCGTTTGAAAAAATTACAACAATGTTTGGTAAGGGTCTCAACAGAGATTCCAGAACGGCAAAACAATTATTGGAAGAAGCCTTAAAAACAGCATCAAAGGCTGATATTATCGTAGCTGCGCTAGGAGAATCTGCAGAAATGAGTGGAGAAAGTACAAGTCGAACAACTATTGAAATTCCACAAGCACAAAAAGATTTATTACAAGCCTTGATAAAAACCGGAAAACCCGTTGTATTAGTGTTGTTTACAGGAAGGCCTTTGGTTATAAATGAAGAAAAGAATACGGTTCCTTCAATATTAAATGTTTGGTTTCCGGGAAGTGAAGCTGGACTAGCTATTTCTGATGTTTTGTTTGGAGATGTAAACCCTTCAGGAAAATTAACAGCAACATTTCCACGAAGTGTTGGTCAAATTCCAATTTTTTACAATCATAAAAATACTGGAAGACCTTTGGTAAATACCGAAGGTAAATTTGAGAAATTTCGTTCAAATTATATTGATGAAAGAAATGAACCATTATTTCCGTTTGGTTTTGGGCTAAGTTATACCACTTTTAACTATGCTAATTTAAAATTAAACGCTTCTAAAATTTCAAAAAATGAAATTATTGAAGTTTCAGTAACTATAAAAAATACTGGAAATTACGATGGTAAAGAAATTGTACAATTGTATATTAGAGATTTGGTTGGTTCAGTAACCAGACCCGTTAAAGAACTAAAAGGGTTTCAAAAAATAGCTTTAAAAAAGGGAGAAACAAAAACCGTTAACTTCAAAATAACTACTGAAGATTTAAAATTTTACAATTCAAATTTAGATTTTGTTGCAGAACCCGGAAAATTTGAAGTTTTTGTTGGAACAAACTCGGTAAGCAATTTAAAAACAGCATTTGAACTTGTTGATTAATTGAATATTTCATTTTCTATTAAAAACTCTAAAAATGGTATTAATAATCGATTTTAAAAAAACAGTTTGTGTAACTCTAGTATTTATTTCCTTTTTATCGTTTCAAATAAATGCACAACAAAAAACCTATTGCAATCCTATAAATATAGATTACGGGTACACGCCAATTCCTAATTTTGCTGAACAAGGAAAACATAGAGCAACTGCCGATCCTGTAATTGTAAATTTTAAAGGAAAATATTTTTTATTTTCAACAAATCAATGGGGATATTGGTGGAGTGATGATATGTTAAATTGGAATTTTATTTCAAGAAAATTTTTACTACCACAACATAAAGTATATGATGAATTATGTGCTCCTGCTGTTTTTGTTATGAAAGAAGAACTATTTGTTATTGGATCTACTCACAGTCCAACATTCCCAATTTGGAAAAGTAAAAATCCAACAAAAGATGAATGGGTAATTGCTATAGATTCCTTAAAAGTAGGCGCCTGGGATCCTGGATTTTTATACGACAATGATCTTGATAAACTTTTTTTATACTGGGGGTCAAGCAATGAATATCCGCTTTTAGGAACTGAAATAAATACAAAAACATTACAATCTGAAGGTCTTGTAAAACCACTAATATCATTACATCCAGAAGATCACGGATGGGAACGTTTTGGAGAATACAATGATAATACTTTTTTACAACCGTTTATGGAAGGCGCTTGGGTAACCAAATATCACAATAAATATTATTTACAATATGGAGCTCCTGCAACCGAATTTAGTGGTTATGCAGATGGAGTTTATGTAAGTGAAAAGCCATTAGATGGTTTTGCATATCAATCCCATAATCCTTTTGCCTATAAACCCGGAGGTTTTGCAAGAGGTGCTGGACACGGTGCAACCTTTCAAGATAATTTTGGTAATTGGTGGCATGTTTCAACAGTTATTTTAGGAGTAAAAAATAATTTTGAGAGAAGAATTGGTATTTGGCCTGCAGGTTTTGATAAAGACGATGTGCTATATTGCAATACTGCTTATGGAGATTATCCAACTTTTTTACCAACCAAAAATGCCAATCATATCAATGGTTTATTTAGTGGTTGGATGCTGTTAAATTACAATAAACCAGTTCAAGTTTCGTCTACTTTAGGTGGTTATCAAGCAAATTATGCTGTTGATGAAAATATGAAATCCTATTGGTCGGCAAAAACAGGAACTAAAGGAGAATGGATTCAAACCGATTTGGGAGAGGTTTCAACTATAAATGCTATTCAACTAAATTATGCCGATCAAGATGCAGAATTTTTAGGTAAAACACTCGGTAAATTTCACCAATACAAAATATACTCCTCTAGCGATGGTAAAAAGTGGAAAATACTTGTTGATAAAAGCAACAATAAAACCGATGTTCCACATGACTACATTGAATTAGAAAAACCTGTAAGAGCTCGTTATTTAAAATTAGAAAATATAGCTATGCCAACAGGTAAATTTGCTTTAAGTGGGTTTAGAGTTTTTGGTTTTGGAAATGGAGAAAAACCTAAAGAAGTAGAAAAATTTATGGTTTTACGTGCAGACCCTAACAAATATGGGGAACGAAGAAGTTCTTGGATTAGATGGCAACAAAACAATAATGCGGATGGTTATGTTATTTACTTTGGAAAATCTCCTGATAAATTATATGGTAGCATTATGGTTTATAGTAAAAATGATTATTTTTTCACTGGAATGGATAGAACTGATACGTATTATTTTCAAATAGAGGCATTTAACAATAATGGTGTTTCAAAAAGAACACCAATTATTATTTCTGAATAATTTTATAAGTATTTCCAAAAAGAGTCGATTAGGAATTTAATGAAATTCCCATTTTTTTAAACGGGAAAATTAAAGTAAATTTATTTCTTTTCTATCTTATAATTTTATTTAGTACCATGAGAAAAACACGCTATTTTTTATTTTTATTTATTTTTATAAATACATTAGCTTCAGCACAAATTTCCAAGGAAAACTTATTAATTAACACCTATAATAGGCCTTCACAAAGTTTAAACGGAACTTGGAATTATATAGTTGACCCATATGAAAACGGCTATTACAATTACCGTAGAGACGCTTTTGACCAGCAAGAAAACCCAGATGTAAGTGCTTATTTTTTAAATTCAAAACCAAAAAATAATTCTGATAGAATTGAATATGATTTTGATACTTCTAAAGAAATACAAGTTCCAGGAGATTGGAATTCTCAGGACGATAAATTGTATTATTATGAAGGTACTGTTTGGTATAAAAAATCGTTCGATTACACAAAATCTGCAGAAAATAACCGTGTTTTTATTTATTTTGGAGCTGTTAATTATATAGCAGAAGTTTATTTAAATGGAAAAAAAATCGGCTCGCACGAAGGTGGTTTTACCCCATTTAATTTTGATGTTACTGATTTAATTAATGAAACAGCTAATTTTTTAATTGTAAAAGTTGATAACAAACGTAAAAAGGAAGCGGTGCCAACATTAAATACCGACTGGTGGAATTATGGTGGAATTACAAGAGATGTAAAAATAATTGAAACTCCAAATACCTATGTTCAAGATTATTTTATTCAACTAAATCCTGAGAATAACAAACAATTAAAAGGATATGTTAAACTTAGCGGACCAGCTATTGCAAATAAAAGTATACAAATTAACATTCCTGAATTAAAAATAAAAACTGAAATTACAACTAATTCCGAAGGTATTGCACCGCTAGATATTAAGTTGAAAAAAGTGAATTATTGGTCAGATAAAAATCCGTATTTATACGATGTTACTATTAAAGCTTCCCAAGATAAACTAACTGACCAAATAGGGTTTAGAACTATTAAAACAAGTGGACATAACATTTTATTAAATGGTGAAAGTATCTATTTGAAAGGGATTTCAATTCATGAAGAAAATCCAATTAAAGGAGGAAGAGCTAATACATTAGCTGATGCTAAATTATTATTGAATTGGGCAAAAGATTTAGGTTGCAATTATGTGCGGCTTGCACACTATCCGCATAACGAACATATGCTAAGACTTGCTGATAAAATGGGAATGTTGGTTTGGGAAGAAAACCCTGTTTATTGGACCATTCAATGGAAAAATGAACAGACATTTGAAAATGCAAAAAATCAATTAACAGAAGTTATTAGCCGTGATAAAAACCGAGCTGCAACTATTATTTGGTCTATGGCAAATGAAACTCCTGTTAGTGAACCACGAACTGATTTTTTAATAAAATTATCGAAAGTAGCAAAGGAGTTAGATCCAACAAGGCTTATTAGTGCCGCGTTGGAACAAAATACCGACGAATACAATCCAAATATTATGCATATTGAAGATCCTTTTGCTGATTATGTAGATATTTTAAGCTTTAACCAATACATTGGTTGGTATATTGGTTTGCCGGAAAGAGCTCGAGAAATAATTTGGAATATTAAACAAGACAAACCAGTTCTTATTTCAGAATTTGGTGCTGGAGCAAAACAAGGTTTACACGGCGATAAATTAGATAGATGGACAGAAGAATATCAAGAATATTTATATGTGGAAACTTTAAATATGATTGATAAAATTCCGCAATTAAGAGGTTTTTCTCCTTGGATTTTAGTTGACTTTAAATCACCTAGAAGACATTTACCTAAAATTCAAGATGAATGGAATAGGAAAGGGCTTATTTCATCGGAAGGTATAAAGAAAAAGGCCTTTTTTGTGTTAAAAGATTTTTATAATCACAAACCAATTTCAATAAAAAATTAAGAAATCATTTGATTTAAATTAAACTTAAAATAGCACCAACTTGTATAAAAAATTTGGATTAAAGAACCGCCTTAAAGTTGACAGGTTTATTCACCAAGATAGGCACGTTGAATTTGTATTAAATTTAAACCAATTATTTTTTCCATAACCCTTAAACCTATTAGCCTAAAAGCTGATTTATGAATTGACATCTAATTTTTCTAAAATACTTTTTACAATTTCTTTAGGCGTTAATTCTATACTCACTTTTATACCATAATTTGGTATTTCTAAATCATCAAATTGAGATTTAAGTAATCTAGTTTGCATAAAATGACCCGTTCTTTTTTCCAGTCGAGATTGTATTAAATAAAAAGAGCCTGAAAGAAAAACCCAAGTAATATTATTGTTTTTTGAGCCCAATAGTTTTCTGTATTTTTCTTTTAGAGCAGAACAACCTAAAATTATGTCTTCTGCATCCCATTCTTCAATTTTAGTTGTTAAATTATTAAGCCAAGGCGTTCTATCTTTGTCGTTTAATGGTTTTCCTTGCCATAATTTTTTAATATTTGATGGTGGATGAAAATCATCTGAGTCAAAATACGGTATTCCAGTATTTTTAGATAATTTTTTACCAATTGTGGTTTTACCAGATCCACTAACTCCCATAAGTATTATAATCATAGCTTTAAGTTTTTATCTGATAAAAAAAAGGAAGTCTTTAGAACTTCGTTTGAATTGGGACCAACAAAAACATTAAAAATTCCTGGCTCTACATTATTTTTTAATTCTTGATTCACAAATTTTAACTCTTCTGAAGAAATTGTAAATTTTATTTCTTGTTTTTCACCTTTTTTAAGATGTACATGTTTAAAATTTTTCAATTCTTTTATGGGTCTTGTAATACTACCTACAACATCTTGTACATATAATTGAACAATTTCATCTCCGTCACGTTCATCAGTATTTGTTAATAAAATTTTCACTTCAATAGTTTCATTTAAACCAATAGTATCTTTTGAAATTTGAATATTTTCATACTTAAATTTTGTGTATCCGAGGCCGTATCCAAAAGGAAATTGTGGTAAAAAACCTACATCTAAATAATGAGAAGTATTTCCCAAAGAACTTTGCCAAGCTTCAATTGGAATGCTATCCATTTGCACAAAATTTAAACTATCTGCTGGCCTTCCTGTATTTTTATGATTATAAAATAATGGATATTGAGCAGCAGTTTTGGGCCAGGTAATAGGAAGCCTTCCTTTAGGTTCTCTAATTCCAAAAATAATATCATATAATGCTGGTCCGCCCATTGTACCTGGATGCCAAGCCATTAAAAGGGCATCTACATCGTTTAAAATAGATGAAATTGTAATAGGTCTGCCAGCCATAATAACCAG
>TARA_R110001583_G_scaffold113099_1_pt1 | contig 20471 bp, 22 predicted proteins | sample TARA_R110001583 | Tara Oceans TARA_R110001583 (sample SAMEA4398432) | marine metagenome | biome: Polar Biome; feature: [MES] marine water layer (ENVO:01000295) within the mesopelagic zone...; material: water (ENVO:00002006), including particulate matter (ENVO:01000060) such... | reverse complement strand
TAAGCCGCAAGGCTTCGAGGGTTCGAATCCCTCCCCCTCCGCCAAAACACCTTAAAAGGCCCGCTAATCGCGGGCTTTTTTTCGTCTGTACTCCGCATAATCAATAACTTACGTTCGCATGGTGTTTTATCGGGTTGCACGGCATCGCACACAAGCGCAGAATCTATGTTGGGTGGGATGTTGGGTAAGGAGTTAGGAACCCGTTATGCCAAGACAAACGAAGCCGTTAACCGCGCTGGAAGTGAAGCGACTCACGCAACGCGGCCTTTATGCCGCTGGTGAAGTGCCTGGTCTATATCTGCAGGTCGCCAAGACTGGCACCCGGTCGTGGGTATTGCGTTACGCCACTGGTGAGACGCGCCTAGCTGAATCTGGTAAGCCGTTCAAAGTGCGTCGTGATATGGGGCTGGGGAGTTACCCGGGTGTCACGTTGGCACTGGCCCGCGAGAAGGCCCGCGCTATTCGTGAAAAGCTGGATGCCGGTATAGATCCTGTTGCAGAACGAAAAGCCGCCGGCCAATCACGCCGCGCTGCTGAGCTGGCGCTTATGACCTTCACCGATGCGGCCGCCGCGGTTATCAAGATTAAGCAGGCAGAGAGCCGCAACAGCAAACACGGCAAGCAGTGGCAGGCCACGCTAGAAACCTACGCCTTTCCGATACTTGGCAAGATGGCCGTTTCAGATATTGAGTTGGTGCACATCAAACAAGTGCTGCAGCCGATCTGGGAAACCAAAACGGAAACCGCTACCCGTGTTAGGCAGCGCATTGAGGCGGTGCTGAGCTGGGCAACCGTCAACGGCCACCGAAGCGGCGATAACCCAGCACGCTGGAAAGGCAACCTCGACACCATACTGCCGTCACCTTCCAAAGTGGCGAAGGTGGAACACCACCGCGCCATGCCGATCGATACCATGCCCACGTTCTGGCACTCCCTCGAGAAGCGCACCGGGGACGCGGCCAAGTGCCTGGCGTTTACGATCCTGACCGGCTGTCGTTCTGGTGAAGCCCGTGGCGCTCGCTGGGATGAAATAGACCTGACCAATGCCACCTGGACCATACCCGCCAGCCGCATGAAAGCAGGTAAGGAACATCGCGTTCCCTTATCCGCGCCAGCATTGGCCTTGCTCAAAGCGCAGCCTCATGCACGGGAACACGTCTTTATAAGCCCCCAAGGCAAGCTGCTGTCTGATGCGGCCATGACTGCCTTGCTCCGCCGCATGAAAGAAGATCACCGGGCAACGGTTCACGGTTTCCGGTCAACGTTCAGGGATTGGATGGCAGAGCGCACCGGTACCCCGCATGAAGTGGCAGAGGCAGCGCTGGCGCATAGCATCCGCAACGGCACAGAGGCGGCTTACCGCCGTAGTGACCTATACGCCAAACGTGCCCGCGTTATGGATCAATGGGCCGCTTTCGTCACTACGCCTGCACCGGCTGGCGCTGGCAATGTTGCACCGATCAGGGGAGAGGTGGCCACCGATGGATGATGAACTGAAGGCGATCCAAGACGACCTGGACAGCGTGCTAGAGCGAATTGAAAAACAATTGGGCGGGGATGATGAAAAAGCGAAAAAGGAGTTTGCTGCCAGTGTGGTTTATAACCGCGCGCTCTACCGTAAGGAGAAAGTAAAAAAGCTAACAACTGAATACGAGCATTCAATCTTCGATTCATTCGTTATTTCCGACGGTTGGGATAGGCATCGGCGTGTTTACTTTCCCGAAATTTTATGGAGTGACAAGGAGTGCAAGTCGCCATATACAATTGAAAAATGGCAAGAGAAAAAAGCCGAATTTATGTATGCCATGCAAGTAGTAATAGATGCTTACAACAGGTCGTTACCAGTGCCTAGGAGTGCTATCGAAACGCTGAGGCCAAGCATTGTGAGGTACTTGGATTATGTAGACAGGTATCCCGGCGAGTGGGCGCTAGACTACAAGGATAGACGCCAAGAGGAGCTGGAGTATAAAGATCCTTTCATGCATCCGAAAAAGGGTGAGACAAGCATTAACCGCAAACTGCATAAGCAAGATGCGTTGGCTAGAGAAGTATGGTTACTGCATAAAAGTGACCCGAAAAAGTACCCAATAGATGAGAGCTTGTTCGGTATTGTTGGCGACAGATATGGTTACCACGCTTCAACTGTGAATAAGGCATTCTATTCTGAGCACGCAAAGCGTCAGCGCTGGTGGCACGAAAGAAACCTAGAAGAGATTAAGAGAGCTGAACAAGCCAATGGTGAGGGCGACTGGTAAAAACACTGCAAAAACTTACCATTACTCCAATCTATCACTTCGCCATGCTTTACCCCGTTACCCAATACGACGAGGTAAAGCACCATGGCAGCGAAAACGAAACCCCAAGCATCCGCTAAGCCCGGCAATGAGTTCCTAAGCGCTGAACAAGCGGCTAACCGCTATGGCGTACACCGCGCCAGCATTTACCGCTGGGCAAAAGAAGGCGACTTCCCGGCACCCATCAAGCTAGGCCCGAACGTCACGCGCTGGGCATTGGCAGACCTTGAAGCGTGGGAACAATCCCAGCGGGAGGCGTGCTAATGCTTGCCAATGCGACGCCATGCGTTTACCCTAATAGAGCTGGCGCAAAATCGTCAGCCGATCTTAGCCGGTCGAGTTCACAAAGGCGCACAAGTGCCTCCTCCATAGCTGGCGCTTTTTTTATGCTCGCTATGCGTTATGGCGGCTGTGCGTGGGACACCTTTGGGTGTGCCGGTTTCCTTTGTGACCGGTCGGCTAACCCGCGTACAGTCGCCCCCACTAGCTGTTTAGCCGCAGCCGGGGACGACTCCAAACACAAAGGAGTCACACCCATGGCATTACTACGCCTGTCCAACGTCATTACCCGCAACCTATCCAGCCGCGCCGCTGCCCATCGTGCTATGGCTAAAGCCGCCTTGTTTGCCGATAGCAGCGCCAGCACCCGCCTAAAGCGTTACAACCACCACATTGAAAAAGCCCAACAGCTAGAAGCCCGCGCCCTGGAAACTGCACAACGCAGCGCCGGGGGTGTGGCATGAACCATATCGTTATCACTCTAAAAGCTGACAATGCTTTTAACCTGGCAGATCAGTTAAGAGAGCTAGCGGATCGCCTCGACCGCATGGGTGACATAACAATGCCCGCACCAGGCGCTGAAAGAGCCGTCTTGTTTGAGGGCCGGTTTGTAGGAACCTTCGCGCGCCTGGAAGAACAGGGGGTGGTGTCATGACTCACACACAGACACACGCCGAAGACATCCAAGACATGATGGCCGCTATTTACGGCCTAGCTGACTTTCTTGAGCAGGACGGTAGTAAAGAAGGCAGCGAAGAAGAAGCGCTAGTATTAGGGCGCTTTCACCGTGGCTGTATGGTCACGGCCATTAAGCACCTGGCTAACCGTGCCAGTTCACTGACTGACATTATTCAAGAGCAGGAAGCCAGCAAGGCCGCTGGGGGTGGCGCATGAATACCCGCCAAACGCACCTGACCTTAGACCAAGTAACCGCCCTTGTCGCCATTGGTGACAAGGTGGACGATCTAGCCGAAGAGCTTCAAGCCGATGGCGTAGCCGCTGAAGCCGTTGCCCACTATGCCCATGCCTGTCACCACGTATCGGAAGCCGCCAACGCCCTAATGGAAGCGATGAGCTTCACTCAGCACCCGATCACCCAGGCGTCAAAGCGTGTGGTGCTGGCGCTGTGTGCCGATGATGCCCACGATCTAGCGCACCTACTGAAAGAAGCCGCCAAACAGTTAGAGCAAGGCCCGCGCGTGCTACAAGTAACCGCTGAAGATGCTGATATTCGCATGGGCCGTGATGGCCTGATGGTGGGTACGCTTAAGGTGGCCGAAGCCGATAAGGCAGGGGGCGATGATGCACGCTAACGCCCAAAATAAAACTGCCCGGCACAATGGCCGGGCTGTCGCGCCACCTACCAAAGCAAACGCGAAGCCTGAGTATAGCACGGCTTGCGACTTCGCGGCATTGATGCAGCCGGTAGCGCTTGAACTGCTGGGAGAGCCTAACCAGGAGTTGAGTAAAGGCAGCGAGCTACGTTTTGGCAACCATGGAAGCCTATCGGTAGACACTGAAACAGGCCGCTGGTATTCGCATGAAGAAGGCGCTGGCGGCGGCGTGCTTGACCTGCTGGCGCGAGAGCTTGGACTGAATGCTAGATCTGAGCAATTGCGCTGGTTGGAGAGTAACGGCTTCAAGGAGAAAGGTGACGCTAAGCCCGCCATAAAGCCGCGCATTGCCAAGACGTATGACTACACCGACGAACACGGCGAGCTGCTTTTTCAAGCGGTGCGCATGGAGCCTAAGAGCTTTCGTCAGCGCCGCCCGGATGGCAACGGCTGGAAGTGGAGCGTTAAAGGCGTTCGACAAGTGCCTTATCGGCTGCCTGAGCTGTTAGCCAACCTTGATGCGCCGGTATTCGTAGTGGAAGGGGAAAAGGATGCTGACCGCTTAGCCGAACTTGGCCTGCTGGCCACCTGCAACGCCGCTGGCGCTGGCAAGTGGTCAAAGGCTCACAGTGAGCTGCTAGCCCACCGTCAAGTGATTGTGCTGCCGGATAACGACGAAGCGGGACGCGACCATGCCGAGAAGGTGAGAGCGTCACTGGTGGCTGCTGGCGCTGAGGTGCGTGTGGTGGCCTTACCTGGCCTACAGGAGAAAGGCGACGTTTCAGACTGGCTCGACAATGGCAGCAACAAGGAGGCGCTTTTCGAGCTGCTGGAAAGCCATGAGCATGATGTCAGCGTGACCAGTGCCACGACAAATATCGCCCCATTGTTCGAGGTACATGGCGAAGATGACAGCGAGAAGCAAGCTCAGACCGATCTAATTGTGGCGTTTGTTCAACAGCACCATGAGCTTTTTCACGACGCCAACGACGAAACTTACACCCGCAGCCGGGAAACTGGCGAGGTGCGACGCATTGGCGGCAAGGCGTTTAAGCACTGGCTAACGGCTGCATTCTACAAAGCGCACGAGAAGGCCGTGCGTGATCAGTCGCTACGCGAGGCCCGCATGACCCTTGAAGGGCTAGCCATGATGGACGAGCGGCCTGTTTACATCCGCGTGGCGAAGGCGGCGGGGGAATATTGGCTCGACCTAGCCGAGCCCGGTAGCAGTAAAGCCGTAAAGCTACGCCCTGGTCACTGGGAAGTGGTAGAGCATCCGGGGACTGTTATGTTCTGCCGTTCTGAGAGCGCCCATACACTGCCTGAGCCGGTAAAGGGTGGCAGCTTGGATGCTCTATGGCGCATTGCTAACGTGCCTGTTCAGTCGCGGCTGCTAGTGACTGCCTGGCTAGTGGAGTGCCTGCGCCCTGATACGCCCTATCCCGTGGTCGAGCTGTTGGGGGAGCAGGGTAGCGGTAAGTCTGGCACGCAAACCGTTCTACGCCGCTTGATAGATCCCAATGCTGCTGACCTTCGAGGCGTGCCCAAGTCAGCGGAAGATGTTTTTGTAAGTGGTGGTAGTAACCACATGATCAGCATTGAGAACGTCAGCCACTTAACGCCGCAGCTTCAAGATGCGCTTTGTGTCGTGGCCACCGGGGGAGGGTTCGCCAAGCGCAAGCTATACAGCGATAGCGACGAAGTTGTTATAACGCTGAAGCGCCCGATAGTGCTTAACGGCATTGTCGCCAGCGTGACACAGCAAGACCTTGTGAGTCGCACGCTAACCGTAGAGCTGCCAGTGCTGAACGACGCACAAAGCAAGGATCAGCTAGAGGAGCAATTCGAGGCTGACCGCGCCAGCATCATTGGTGCGCTGCTGGATATTGCGGCCAAGGCGCTTGCTTACCTGCCTGAGATGACGCTACCCGCGAGTGAGCGACCGCGCTTAGTGGAGTTTGCTTACCTCGGTATGGCCGTTGCCAAGGCGATGGGGGAAAACCCCGATGCCTTTATAAAGCAGTTTGCCGCCGCAAGGCAGGACGGTTTAGAGCGCACGCTTGATGCGTCACCCGTGGCAACTGCTATCCGTGATTGGGCCGAGACTTATCCAAACGAGAAAAGAGAAAAGACCGCTAAGGACTGGCTGGCGCTAATGGAAAGCTACAAGCCACCGGGCTGTGATTCGTGGCCACGCTCCGCCAAAGGCATGGGCGATCAAATGCGCCGGGCTGCCCCTGCACTGCGTCAACTAGGTATTGAGTGTAAGTGTTTGGGCAAGCGTGGTGGCAGTGTGAAGTGGGAAATAGAGTACGACCCTAAAAGAAATAGCTGGAATCAAAGTCCTTCAAGTCCTGAAGTCCTGGTTGCTGAAGAAGCTAAGCAGGACATTAGGACTTCTAGGACATTGAACGGGGAAGTTTCTTTAAGTGCTGATGACTTCGAGGAGTTTTGATAATGCCCGCTATCGACTACCTGAAGCAGCATGAATTGAATGCCGAGCTGAAAGAGGATAACCGGCTGAGGGTGTGGCCCAAGGAAAATATCACCCCATCGGTGCGCGATTGGATACTGCAGCACAAGGAGCAACTGCTTACTGAGCTGAACGTGGTCAACGTGCAGCCGATGATGCCTAAGGGTATAAAGTTAGCGTGGACAATTCGCGTTGGTGATAAGCGCATGACCATGGCAGGTATCCCGTACACACGAGAGCAAGCGCTGAGAGCCGCGCAAGCACGATGGCCTAAGCAGGATGTTGAGATTATCGAATCGGCTAATGCCTAAGCCCACCCGTATAAACGCTGAGGCCGGGGTAACGCTTTAGAGACACTGTCTCTAAGGCAGAGACACGCTAGTGAGTAAGTGTCACCAAAATGGTGGCGGGCGCTCACTCAAGCCAAAGCGGTAGTGACAGCAGGGAAAGCGAGCTAGGGCATATTGCCCTGACTGAGGGCAGACAACTGCCGACGAAAGCGACGTGACCCCGATCCATTAAAAGGAGAGTACTACGAAACTTTCGTAATACCTGTCAGCCCGGCACCTGCTGGGCTTTTTTACGCCTGAGTGCTGAGGCTGTATATTCAACCAGTAAAGCCGATAACGCCAACCACCGGGGGATACTATGCGCCGCACCACTCAAGGCCGCCGTAACTTTGCGACCGACGCCCGCAAGATTAACGATAACGCCTTTAAGCACACCTACCGGGGGGCTGAGCAGTACCGGGACGAACGCCTCGATAGTGAGCGCGAACGTTTAGAGCGTCGCCTAGCATGGGCCTTTAGCCGTAATGATGATGCAGGCGTGAAGCGAATACAGCGACGCCTTGACCAGCTTGCAGACGAAGCGCTAACCGATATTGACGCAGGTTGTACGCCTGGCCACCTAGAGCGCTGGAAATGGCTGCTGTGAAATTTCACTTAACAGAACGCTTTATAATTGCAGTTTGGTCAAATTTGTATAGAATTTGATATTAATTTGGTTTATTTGGCTATTGGCATAACGAGCTTTAAGGATTCGATATGGAATCGAGCAAACAGCAACGGGGTAAGAATGTTCACCTTTCAAAGGCTGATCAGCATCGCTACTTGAAGCGTATTCGGGAAGAAGCAGAGTCTGGTGACGTTCTGGCAATGGGCTTGATGGTCATATCATCCAAGCTTGAGCAAGTGATCCAAGAGCAAGGTTCACGTAGTGGCTGGCGCGGTGATGATGGCGACCCCTATCAGGAAATCATCAAAGCGATCCGGACGAACGACCCGGATTCAAGGCAATTGCCAGAGAATAAGTGACATGAGTAGCTGCCGAGACAGAATTAAGAACATTCGTGATTATGAGAAGTTTTTACGGGTACGAGGGTTCAGCCGCAGAGAAGCGCGGATCTTGGCTAAAAGTTTTCGACAGTTGGCTCCTATGGCCGGGAGTGAGGGGGGCTAGGGTAGTCCTTAAGTTCTGAGTCATCCGGCCTAAGTAAGGATTGTGGCTCATGACATACCCAGTCCGCGCAAGCGGGCACAACCCTGAAGGGCATTAGCGAGATGCTAAGGGGCTCTCATCTTTTGAGGCTGTTCTGTGCCGGGCGAGATGCCAACTGGGACAGCAGCACACCGAACGGCGGGATGTCGAGAAGGTTGCTAGTTGCGCCTCAAACACATTTTCAAAATGATGAGGTAACGATATGGGTGCACAAACAGACATCGCCGAGGTCGTTGAAGAGTTCGGCAAATCATTTGATGAATTCAAAGCACGCTATGATGAGCGTTTCGACGAAGTAGAACGTGCCTTGGTTAAGCAGAACCGCCCTGGCGGTGGCAATAAAGCAAATGGAGACAACCCCGTTCAGAAGCAGGCCTTCGCTAGCTTTGTTCGCAAAGGCGACACAGAGGGTATGCTTGATCAGAAGGCGATGTCAGTCGGCTCCGATCCGGATGGTGGGTATGCTGTACCCGATGTGATTGACCGTGATATTGAGAAGTTGGAAAGCGAAAGCTCAGCCATCATGCGCCTAGGTCGGATCGTTGAAGCACAAGGGCCGCAGTACAAGAAGCTGGTCAACGCAAGAGGAACGGCTTCCGGTTGGGTAGGAGAAACGCAAGCGCGCCCGGAAACAGATAGCCCTAAGATGCACGAGGTGATAATTCCGGTAAATGAGATTTACGCCAATCCGAAAGTGACCCAGCAACTGTTGGATGACGCTTTCTTTGATGCTGGCGGCTTCATTACTGGCGAGATTGGGGAAGAGTTCGCTGACCAGATGGGTGCTGCCTTCATCAATGGCGATGGCGACAACAAGCCAAAAGGCTTGCTTGCACACACTATTACTACTGAAGCTGATGGTGTGCGCGCCTTTGGCACCCTGCAAGCTGTGGCCACTAGCGCAAATTCTACCGTCGATTTTGATGACCTGAAGAACCTCAAGCGTGCGCTCAAGGCCAAGTACCGCACTGGTGCTTATTGGATCATGAACGACTCTACAGCGCTGGCTTTATCCAAGATCAAGGATAATGATGGCCAATACATTTGGCGCGAGGCTGTGGCCCAGGGCGATCCAGATACTTTGCTTGGCTACCCTGTTGAGATTGATGAGAACATGCCTGATGTTGCTGACAATGCCTATCCGGTAGCATTCGGCAACTTCAACCGCGGTTATTACATTCCCCGCCGCCTCGGTCTGCGCATCTTGCGCGATCCGTACACGTCCAAGCCTTACGTCAACTTCTATGCAACTGAGCGCGTAGGTGGAGGCGTGGTGAACAGTGAGGCTATCAAGCTGATACAAGTTACTGCGGCTGCGTAAGCAAGCCGAGCAGCAAACAGAAGGCCGGCCACCGTGGCGGCCTTTTTCGTGTCAGGGGACAGGGTTCTTGAGAGTAGCTTCAAACTACTCACAAATATGCGTCCACAAAGTAGCGCGAGCAACCACCGTTGGCCACATCGTCTGTAAGGCTGAAGTAGGCACGGATGCGAGCAGTAACCTCGAAGCCCTGTGCAGCCCTTGCCAAGAAGCCAAGATGCTTGAGGAAGCACGCCGCGCACGGCAGCGCGGCTACTGACAGGGGGAGGGGGAGCAAATCTCTACAGCCCTCACCAGCGGACACCGCACCCCCAGGCTTATTTTTATACGGGAGAAATAACGAAACTTTTTTCCCATATTGTGGCAGTACTATGTGATTCCCTACCCGTCATTCGAAACTGCCAAGAGTCTGTGTTTTATGTCGCACTAAAGCGCATGCAAACGCCTTGTTTTATGTTGGGTGGGATGTTGGGTAATATTTAAAAGGTAATTTAAGTTGCTGAAATTATTAGACCATGAGCGGACTCCCCCTCCGCCAAGAATTTAGATTAAGCCGCTGATTTCAGCGGCTTTTTTGTGTCTGTATTTTGAGCAGCCCATACTTTGATTTTGGCTTCCCCTGAAATGTATGGGATGCCTGTGGACAATCTTTCCCTGACTAGCTGGGCTACCAGAATTTTGACGCTAAACATGCTCGCGTGCCTCGTACGACGTGTCCTGAACATGGCGTCAAACGTATAGAGGTGCCCTGGGCTCGGCCGGGCAGCGACTTCACCCTGCTGTTCGAGCAAGCGGCCATGTCACCGGTCAAGGAGAAGCCGGTGCTGGCCGTCTCACGGCAGTTGGAGATTTCCGGCAAACGACTATGGCGCATTGTGCATCACTACGTGGGCCGCATGCTCAAGGCCATGCAGGCGGCGGTTTCTGAAAAGCCATTACTGAAGCCAATGGAAAAGGCCCTGGCAACGCTTGAGCTGCATGCCGACGCGGTGGTCAGAGCTGCCTGACGAACGCAAGACTGGAGGGGATGAACGGCCTGTTTCAGGCGGCTTGGTCACGCGCACGCGGCTACTGGAACGAGGCTAACTTCATCGCCATGATCTACCTGATTGGCAGCCCGGCGGGCCGCCTGTTCGATCAGGCTAAATCTACATGAAGTGACGAAGGACCATAAATATCAGGTTAAAAGTTGTAATGTTTGAAAAACGGTTTTCCCTGCTCAATATTTCTTAATTTCTGTTTTTAATTATTGAGAGAGTGTAGCTAGCCATTCAATGAAGCGTGGATCACTTCCGTATGCGACGTTCACACGCATACCTAATGCCGGGGCATCTGAGGTCGTAAATGCTCCTGACGGTGCTATAAAAATGCCTGTTTGAGCGGCTTCGGCTACAAGGTCTCTTTGCTGCATTGAAGGCGTAAGTTGTATCCAGACGTAATAGCCGCCACCCAGTGGGCGCGGCACGCTGTAACCGATGTTTTCCAGGCAGCGTACCGTCTCCGCCGTTGCTTCATGAATGCGGTCATGTAGCCGACGAAGATATTTCAGGTATTGGGCTCCCTCAATCAGCGAATGAACCAAGCGCTCATTTTGTGCTGATGTAGAGACAATGGAGATAACTTTCATTTCGTTCAGCTCCTGCGCCAGCTCAGGTGCCGCAGCGATATAACCGACCCTAACGCTACCTGGCAGTGTTTTCGAGAAGGAGCCGATATAAATAACCCGATTTAGTTGATCCAAAGCTGCCAGCCGGGGAGCGGTATAGGGAAGGATGTCGGCAAAAGGATCGTCTTCAACGAGAAGCATGTCATGCTCTTCAGCGATTTTCATGACCCCATACGCGATGCCTTGCGTGATTGATCCCCCGGTGGGGTTGTGCGCAAGAGATTGAGTGAAGAAAAGCCGGGCACCGGTTAGACGTGCTTTTTCACTAAGGTCTTCAAGATCAGGACCATCATGACGTCTACGGACACCTACAATGCGCGCTCCCGCCACACCGAGTTTCCAAAACAGCGGGTAATAGCCGGGGTCGTCAACGAGTACAGCGTCACCTGGCCTGACATAGCAACGTATAACTAGATCCATGCCGTGGTTTCCGCCGTAGGTCGTGAGTACCTGGTTAGGTTGACACTGAATGCCGCGTTCGGCGAGCGTGCCGCACAGGCGTTCACGTAGCGGTAATAATCCCCAGGCCGTGTTGTACGTATCGTCGGCATTCATCCGAATGACTGAAATGGGGCGCCGCATCTCATTAGACTCTAGCCAGTCAGGGGGTAACCGGCCATCACCAGGTCGAATCGGTAAGCGGCGCTCGAGCTGCTCAGTGAGGAGTTCTGTGGGTCTGACCGCACCAGGGATTGAAGGAAGAGCAGGGCTTTTCTTCCGAGTCGACGTGCGAGACACATAGTATCCCGACCCTGGACGAGCAACGACTACACCTCGGGCCACGAGGCGAAGGTATGCCTCCACCACCGTGTTCTTGGACACACCCATGACGGTCGCCTCTTCCCGGATCGAACGCAAACGGTCACCGGCTCGCAGGGTGCCATTGTGCATCCGTGCCATCACCCCATCGATAATACACTCAATCTTCGAATCGGAATTTTGCATATTTTACTGTACCACCCTGCCTACTGGTACGGTAACTAAAAAATTGTCCGTAATTGTACCATCTAAGTGCGGGCTTAACCCGCTATAGTCAAAAACAGGTGGAATCAAAAGCAGTGAATAAAAAAATAAATGGATAGCTTCTGGTGACCGGAAGTCATCATCAAAATAGAGTCGAGACGACTAGGTAGAGCGCCCAAAAGTTTGCTTCAACACAACAATAAAGGATGCCAGTTTCATGAACGAGACAGTACGCAAATTGGACGGACAAACAGCCGTTGTGACGGGTGCCGCGCATGGTATCGGCTATGCAATCGTGGAACGTTTCGCAAGTGAAGGCGCCAATATTGTACTGGCGGACATTGATATAGACGGGGTCGAGAGTGCAGCGACAGACGTTGCCATTCGTTTTGCTGTAGACACGCTACCAATGCAAATTGATGTTGCATCCGAAAACGATAATGCGCGCATGATAAATGAGGCCATCAAGGTATTTGGCCGGCTCGATATTCTTGTGTGCAATGCGGGCATCGTCAGACCAGCCTGCCCGATTGAAGACATTAAACCTGACCAGTGGCGACAGGTCATTGATATCAACTTAATGAGCTGTGTCTACGCTACGACAGCATTTATTCCTCATGCAAAGGCCAATCGTAGCGGTCGCATTATTTACATGGCCTCGGTGGCAGGACAGGTTGGGGGCGTTGCCTCAGAGGTAACCTATCCGGTAACGAAGGCAGGTGTCTTATGCCTTACCAAAGCTGTTGCGCGACAACTTGGGCCATTTAACATCACGGTCAATGCAATCGCGCCAGGTGCTATCCAAACGGCAATGACCGAGATTCTACAATACTCACCTGAAGTCAAAAAAAGTATCCCACTCGAACGTTACGGTGATGTCTCAGACATCGCTGCTGCTGCCCTTTACCTCGCGAGTGAGGATGCTCGCTATGTGACGGGCTCCACCCTTGATGTCAATGGCGGCATAGCAATGCGCTAACAAAAAACCAAAGAGAACAATTATGGACATGTATGAAAAACGGCTTCGATTACGCGAGCTTCTTCACGAGACAGGCTGCACGCCCCTGATGGGTGCCTACGACCTGCTCAGTGCGAAAATTATTGAGCAGACTGGTTTCCCAGCGCTCTATACCGGCAGTTTCGTGACAGGCGCTAGTGCTTATGGACTTCCCGATGTAGGGCTCGTTCAAATGCATGACCTGCTTGGCTTGGCTCGGGAGATCGCCAAGGAGACAAACCTTCCCCTAGTTTGTGACGCAGATACAGGCTGGTATCACGCTGCCAATATTTGGCGAACGGTTCACGAGTTTGAGTCGGCCGGTGCCTCTGCAATACATATTGAAGATACTGTGTTTGGGAAACATACCGAACACCCAGCCGTATTACTCGACTCAACAGTCATGTGTCAACGCATCAAGGCATGTGTAGACGCACGCAAAGACCCTAACTTCCTCATCTTCGCCCGCACTGATGCTATATATCTAAAAAATGATCCCGAAGAAGCCATCTCACGAATCAACGCCTATCTAGCCGCAGGAGCCGATGCTGGTTTTATACCCTTTAAAGGGTCGGTAGCTGCGCTAGCTGAATTTCGGAAAAGAATTAACGGCCCTTTGGTTGTAACCAGCGTTGACTTCCAAGATTCGGTGGCAGAAGAGGCTGTAGCAGGGGCAAACATGTCAATTTATTGGCCTTTGACTCTTTTCGCTGCATTTAAGGCGGTTAAGCAGGTATGTGAGGAGTTTTACCAGCATCAGGACGCGACCAGGCTTCATGAGTTCTGCTTTGATGAAGGGTTGATCAACAAGACCATTTCCTACGATCGATTCGAAGACAACCTTCGTCGGTTTGGTGCCGTATAGCTTTAAAGAAGGTGTACGTAACATTCATATAACGATTAGTGGCAGCTTTCCACTGATGGTAGAAGTTTTAGATCCCACTAAGTGTGAAAAGCAAAAAGCCTCAATGTAATGGTCTGGTCACTTAAACTTGTTCTTAAAAAGTTTTACCAACTAACTATTAAATAACCGTAACAGGAATCATCGCCATGTCTTACAATTCTAAAAAATTTTTCGGTGGAATCGCCATTTCTCTTACAGCCATGGGAGCTCTCAGCTCACAAGCTTTGGCCCAGCAGAGCTGGACAATGACATCTACCTGGCCAGACAGCATCTCCCTTGTTGAAATCGATCGTCGCTGGGCAGAGACCGTAAATAAGCTGGTTGGGGATGAGCTGCAAATCAACTTCCGAGCTGGTGGCACGTTAATGCCCAGTACGGAAGTATTCGACGCTATTGAGACTGGCGGCATCGAGGCTGCAGGTGACTCGCCTGTCTATTGGGCCGGAAACAGTCCCGCATTTTCGCTATTAGGTACGACCCTTAGCCTGTTCACTGCGGTCGATTATCTCAACTGGATTCAAGAGCGGGGTGGGTTCGAGCTCTACCAGGAAGTCTATGGTCAATATGGCATGGTGTATTTGCCACATGGCGTCGTCAATAACGAGGCTGGCTTCATGGGGCGTACCGAGATCAAGAGTCTGGCAGACCTTGATGGCAAGCGCTTGCGTATCTCTGGGCGGGATCAAGGTCGTGTACTGGAGCAGCTGGGGGGCTCCCAAGTCACCCTAGCTGGTGGGGAGGTCTACCAGGCGATTGAGCGTGGCGTGGTCGATGCAGCTGAGTTCTCTACTCCGGGTGTCAACTATAGTGCTGGTTTTGAAGAGGTAGTGGAGCACTGGGCTGTGCCAGGCTGGCATCAGTCGGCCAGTGTGGTTGGCGTTATGATCAACAAGCAGGCGTGGGATGCCTTGTCCGAAGAGACCCAGGAAATCTTAAAGATTGCCGCCGAGTCCAACTTAGCTTGGTCGCTATCACGCTCAGAGATGGAGTCCACAGAGGCAACCGCCAAATTCTTAGAGTCTGGTGTGACTATTAATCGGTATTCGGACGAGGATCTAGAGAAAATCCAAAACGTCGCCAATGAGGTGTTTTTACGTGGCGCCTGTGAAGACCCCAGCTATGCCAAGGTTATCCATTCCATGATCAAGTATGTTGATGAGTATGCGGTTTGGCGGGATGTCTCGGTGCCCTTTAATATGAGTCGCGTCAATAACAACCTTCCGTCATTAGAAGAAATCGAGTCCTGCATGGATCAATAAGCATGTCAGGGGTGGGTTCGGCATGGATCCACCCTTCGAACTAACTGAAGACAACCAAGCCATGCTGTTATGGTTCCGACCGCCTCGAGATACTTCCTATGAATGCTATTGTCAGAACTATTGATGCCCTTAATGAGGGATTTGGACGCCTAATTGCACCACTTCTTGCGATAATTACACTGATTGTAATCTATGACATCGCTATGCGCTTTTTCATTGGTCGACCTAGTGACTGGGCCTTCGATGTTACCAAGATGTTGTTTGGAGCCCATTTTATGCTGATGGCGGCATACGGGCTGCGTCATCACGTCCATGTTGAAGTCGATGTGCTCAAACGCCTGCTATCCCGTCGCAAGCAGGCAGGATTGGAACTTTTTGGTTACCTTTTCTTCTTTTTACCCTTTATCTGGATGCTGGGCACGCTGGGCTGGAGCTTTTTTATCCGCTCCTTGGGTCGTGATGAGACCACATACGGCATGGTGTCATTGCCTGTTTACCCAGTGAAGGGAGTCATTGTTATCACTGCCTTTCTACTTCTGCTGCAGGCCATCGTTATTGTTAGCCGTGCCGTGCAGCAACTGCACCAGGAAGAAGCCGTATGAGCCCCGAATTACTCACCCTGTTCATGTTCGGTGGCCTGTTGATCGGTTTGTTTATGGGGCATCCGCTGGCCTTTGTACTGGGCGGTATTGCCGTGCTCGGTGCTTGGCTGGGTCCAGGCGCGAACACATTAAGTCTCCTCATTAACAACATCTACGGCAATTCCATGGACAACTATGTCCTGGTGGCTATTCCACTGTTCATCCTAATGGCGCGCTTTCTCAACGACTCGGGCGTTACTGAGAAAATGTTTGAAGCGATGCGTTTACTGATGGCAAACCTGCGCGGTGGCCTGGCTTTGACAGTCGTTGTTGTTTCGGTATTGCTCGCCGCCACCACCGGTATTGTCGGTGCCTCCATCGCCGTGATGGGAATGATCGCGCTGGTGCCTATGCTCAACTATGGCTATAACAAGCAACTGAGCACCGGTGTCATTATGGCGAGTGGCTGCCTAGGCATCCTTATCCCACCGAGTATCATGCTTATCCTCATGGCTAGCTACTCGCCGGTTTCAGTAGGATCACTGTTTGCTGGTGCCTTAGTTCCGGGCCTGATGTTGGGTATGATGTATGCTATTTACGTGCTGGCGATTTGTCATTTCAAGCCAAGCTATGGTCCACCGGTACCGGCCGAAGAGCGTGCCAAGGTCTCTACTCGCCAATTGCTGGGGATGCTTGGCAAGTACGTTTTGCCGCCAATGTCCTTGATTCTCGGTGTGCTGGGATCGCTGTTCACTGGCATTGCTACCGCCACGGAAGCATCCGCCATTGGTGTAGCCATCGCCTTCCTGCTATTCCTTATCTTCGGTGATCGCAAGCTTTCGACGTGCTATTGGACTCTGATCGAAGCCAGTAAGACCACCACTATGGTGATGCTAGTGCTGGTCGGCGCCACCGCCTTCACCGGCGTGTTCTCAATTGGTGGAGGCATGCAGGTCATCCACGAGGTCGTGATGGCCATGCCGGGCGGCACCACCGGAGCGCTGATCTTAATGTTCTTCTTGGTCTTCATCTTGGGCATGTTCTTAGACTGGACCGGCATCGTGCTGCTCAGCTTCCCGATCATGTTGCCTATCGTCGATAGCATGGGAGTCGATGTGCTGTGGTTCGTGGTGATGGTTGCCGTGGTGTTACAGACCTCGTTTCTGACGCCCCCGTTCGGCTATGCACTTTTCTATCTCAAGGGCGTATCACCCAAAGGCGTTGAGACTGTTGATCTCTATAGGGCCGTAATTCCTTTCTGCGCGCTGATTGTACTCGCCTGCATATTAATGGCACTGTTTCCTGTATTGATAACCGGCCTGCCGTCACTGCTATTAAATAGCTGACATTTGGCCAACCACGAGCGTTTGCGGTTCCCTTAAGACGGGCATTAACCTATGTTAGAAGAAAGGGGTAAGCAATATGGTGCATTGCCTTAAACTAAGTTTTGTTAAATTAAAATTCTCAACCTAAAAAAAGATATTTACTAATAATGTAGCTGCCCACTTGGGCAGCCTGAAGCCCGCCGAAGGGGGCTTGGATCTATCAGTTCATGAGAAAGCGAGTAGATTATTCCAACTGCCATTCAGCAAGCGGTACTTCGTTTTGGCAGCTGGTGTCCACCTGCGCGAGTGGGTCGCCAAGAAATTCGTTAATCACGGTGGATCGACACTCATTGACCGGACTGTGCCCCAAGGCCTGCATCTCAATAGCCTGGAGGTTAGGCATTGTTTCGGCAAGTTCTTCACTCCAGCGAGTACCGCAGCAAGGGTCCATCTGACCATGGATCGCCAGTGCGGGCGTTTCTGCAGTGACTATGTCGTTATGTTCGGGGGGCACATCGCCATCTCCACCCCACCAGGCACAAAGCCAGATAGGTTCAAAACCAATAATGGCGGGTTCTCGTTGCACTGCTGCAATCGAGTCTTGTGGTGTCGGGCGGTTGGTTCCCATGTCGTTACAGGCCTGAGCCAGAAACGCGCCCATGGCATAGTTGGGTGCTTCGGTAACCGGGTTATATTCGTCAATCATGAAGAAGTCATGAAGCGACGAGTAGTCACCCTCAGACACTTCGGAAACAATGCGGGGCAGTTCGCCGTAATATTGCGGTAGCATCAGGTAGAGCGTGTCGAGGAAAGCGGCACCGTCAAAGTATAGCGTTTTCTGCTCAACTCCTGATTCAACCTGGGCAATATAGGGTTTGTTGTCCAGTGCGCGACGCGCTCTATCAATGGCCAAGAACCATGCCGGGATCTGTTCTCGGCAAGCTTCACTCTCTTCAACGCACATGGCCAGGACGTCGGTGAATCGACGTTTTAATGTATAGAACTCATCTAACGGGGCTCTATTGCGAAGGCTGGCGTACCAGGGCCAACCAAGAATGGCGGATCTCACACTGTCGGGGTAATAGCGAACATAAGACAGCGCTGTGCCACTGCCGGTCGAGGAGCCGAATATATTCACGTTATCGTAATCAAGCAGGTTACGAATTTCTTCGAGGTCGCGTGAGGTGGCGCTTTCCGTATATTGGGAAATCTCAACGCCCTCATCTTCAAGCTTTTGATAGCAGGCGGCTACTTCTTCAGTGATGTGTGCCATCCGCTCCATGGGATCGAGCGAAGAGGTTAGCGCCGGTGTATGAATAATATTGTGGTATGGCGACACGGCTGCGTAGCCAGGACACTCCAATGAAGGGGTGGAATGCTTAAAGCCGCGAGGATCAAACACCACTAACGAGCGGTTGCCAATATCCTTACGCAGTTGTTCTATGTAATCAGCATTACCGAGGATGGAGTATCCTGGGCCACCGGGGAAAAAGACCACGGGATCACTTTCTGTATCGGCTTCATTTTCAGTCTCGGGATCGATGACGCCTACGGGGAGTTCAACTGTATTCCCGTTTGGATCGTCCCAGTTTTCTTGACCGTAGAAGGTGTAGCAACTGGCATTGAGGTCTTCGAGCACTTGAGTTGCGCAGGCTGTGCTTTCTAGCCGAGGGATCGTGTCTTCATCTTGGTCTTGTGCGTGAGCCATTCCAGCACCTAATGCAGCCATAAGGCATAGGCTCCTCAGTGCTTTATGCTTGTTGGGTGGCATGACATCTCTCCATTCACAGATAATTTTGTTAGCGAGAAAGACAGCAAATGCTTTACCGTAAAACCACTATTACACCCCGTAAACTCCGTTTTCTCGTTAATTTTTGCCTTGTCTAGTCTTCGCTCGCCGACTTTTAGTACAAAACCTAACGAAAAGGTTTACAGGTCAGGTTTAACTCTTGAATCCGCCTTTCATGGCTATTGCATCAAAAGTAAAAAATTACTTTACCCTATGACTTTTTTATCAAGATGAAGGTAAAGCGAATCAAACTCGCCAGCCTCCTTTAGTTTCTGCCAGTCAGGTATGGTTACCTTTCTTTTGTTCGTAATTATCAAGCCATCGTTACGAAGGGCCTGTAGTACTCGGTTTACGTGTACTGGGGTCATCCCCGTTGCATCTGCCAGCTCTGCTTGGGTGATAGGCATATCAAAAATGTTTTCATTTTCTACCAATCCCACCGCTTTAAGGCGTAGCAAGAGCTCACAGATAATATGAGCGATCCGTGAATAGCCTTCACGTTGCCCTACATTCAACAACCATTCCCGGAAAATGGAAGCATCCACCAACGTCTCATGCCAGAAACCCGCAGTGAGCCGAGGGTGACGCTCAAATAAAAGCGATAAATCTTGGTGCTGTATGAAGCCGAGTTTGCATGGGCTGAGTGATGCAATATTGATATCAATAACTTGCAAGTGCAGGCTTTGCAAATCTGGCATATCGCCAGGAATATGCAACGCCATTATTTGCCGTTTGCCCTCAAGGGTTAATTTGTAGACACACGAAAAACCTTCCAGCAGTAAGCAACATTGACGAGGTTGGTCGCCCATTTTAACGATGTCTTGGTTAGACTTGACGTCTTGTGTTTGTACCGGTAATTCCTGGAGCGCCCGCTTTTCCTCGGCAGTAAGGGTGAAGTTACTTTCTAACTTGCGAATCATCAGGTGGGTATGAGGAAGCAGGGCAGTCGGCATGTTTGCTCCAGATTTGGCAGGAATGAAGCCCTTCGCAACAGTGTCTCTGCTTGAGTGCTAATAAAAATAATGTTTAGACATATAAGTAGATCTTCTTGACAAGAATATTTTAAATACGAAATTATAAAAAGCTTATTTAAATTATTTAAGAAAATAAAAATTACCCAGCCGCCTAGAGCGCTTAGATAAAATTAACCATATGATTTTGGTGCCTGTATCTAATTGAAAATAATAATTATTTTATTTGTTTTTTGTGCATGACATAAAACTAGCCTTTGGTAGGCTAGTTTTTAAACTTAAGGTTTTAACTTTTGTTAAATTCTTGCGAGCTGGGCATGGGTGTGATGCGCGCTTAGGCACCCTACGTTAACCACTTCTACGAGCGATTAAAAAGGCAGCACACCGCCGAAGCCAATACCCAGCACGGCAACGATAACAACAACGATAACGACGATAGTGGTAGTAGACATATTCTCTTCCTTTGAATAGTGAGCGTTGCTATAGCGTAGTCGCGAAAGCGCTATTTCGCACGTTGGCGAAAACGACTGCCCTACGGTTTCCTCACGACGGAATGAAGTGACCAGCATGCGCCAGCAGGAGTAGGGCCGGTAGGGGGCTGCTGGGCTTGTCGGCGTGCTTACCTGACGTGCTGTTGTTCTTTTAGGCAGTTAAGCAGCAACTGACGGATTTCTTCATGTGTCTCCGCGTCGCCGCGCCATATGCAGTGCGACTGATGGCGTGTCGTTGAATCGGTCAGAGGAAGAAAGCTCACATTGGAAAAACCGGCTTTGGCAAGTGATTGGGGAACTAGAGCAACCCCCATCGCATTAGCTACT
>TARA_R110001583_G_scaffold25657_4_pt1 | contig 20493 bp, 19 predicted proteins | sample TARA_R110001583 | Tara Oceans TARA_R110001583 (sample SAMEA4398432) | marine metagenome | biome: Polar Biome; feature: [MES] marine water layer (ENVO:01000295) within the mesopelagic zone...; material: water (ENVO:00002006), including particulate matter (ENVO:01000060) such as...... | reverse complement strand
GTTAGGTAAAGGCAACGCGGCGATACAGACATTAGGAGATTGGATCACTAATCTGCGCGAGAGCTTTTCTAACAATATTAAGAAATAATTTTTTAGTAAAAACAACGATAGAAAATAAAGACCCCAGTTAAAACTGGGCTGTTTATCACACTAAAGTTAACGAGCTTAGATTAAATTTCGAAGTTGATACGCCAAAATATAAGCTACATCCATCGTTATAACGGATTCATATTTAAAGTGGCAGTCTGTTCTGCAACGACGGTAATCGGTTCACTGACAAAGACAAAACCAGTACCCGAGCCAAATTCTTCATCATCAACTTCAGGATCATCCAAATCCGCATCGCATGTTAATGCCAGTGTATATTCTCCAGGCGCTAAGAATGATGCTGTGTAGGTTAAATCTGTTGCTACAGAGGCAGTCGCCAAAGGCTCAGCTTCTGCGCCTAGATCTTCTGGCTGAGAGACATCCCCCTCGTACACGTAAACAGCAAGCTGATCGTCCGCTGCACAAAGTCCTGACGCTATTGTTCCTGATATAAAGGCCGCTTCCGTTGTATCAACGATGCGAATGGTTGGACGTAATTTATACTCACCATTACCGGTAACCGTAATCGATTTACGCAAGTCAAAGTCTAGAGTGAAGGATACCGTTTCATCGGTATTCACCGTAAAACCACTCACTAATTTAAGACCAGTCTGATCACCACTAGGGATAGTTAACTCATAAGTACCATCGGCGAGTTCAATAACAGTGTCGTTATTTTCATCGGTATCGACCAATAACCGAATTTGATTATAACGTCCGGCAGGTAACTCAACTTCATTTAAGAAGCTGTACACTTCACCATTCTGAAAATCGAGCAGATTGATTCGTTTTGGCTCATCAAAAATGACTTCCTTGTTATCTTCATTTTCAGCAACGAATACCACACCTGAAAATTGCACATACACAGCAACAGCGCCATCCACAGGAGCATCCGTTATTTGCATGGAGACTTTACCTGTATTGCTAGCGCTATTATCACCGCCACAACCGGTTAAAAATGCAGCAGAAACAGCAACTGTCATAACGGCAGGTGTAAAAACTTTAGGAAAAAACATATTTATATCCTTAATTGACCTAACTGAAGTCTTGTTAAGTAGACAACAGTATAATAGAAAGGTTCTAAAGATAGCGGCCAGTAAGTAAATTCACCCTACTGGCCTCTTTTATTTTTGCCTAAATCGAGTAGTACGGTGCTTTTAGGCACTCAGCGTTTCTTTAATACGATCAAATAGCTTCACCGGTTTAGTCTGATATTTTTGCATATATCCACATAGGTATTCCGCATCTTGCTTTACGCCAGAAAAACGGCCTGACCCCCAAGTATGCAACCAAGGTAAGCCAATAAAATACAAGCCCGGCTGGGCAGTCACACCGCGTTCGTGTTTAGGATGACCTTGACCATTAAATACCGGGGCATCTAACCAACCGAAATCGGGCCTGAAACCAATACACCAAATAATACTGGTAATGCCTGACGCAGCCAGATTTAACGAGGTACGTTCTTCTGGTAATTCCCATAAAGGAGAATAAACAGAAGGGCCTTCTGCGGTTTCTATCCCTTGCTTTTCTATCCACTGGTCAATACGAGCATTGATGTTGTTGTAGGTGTCGTCGGCGGTTTTAAGGTTGGTGTTTAAATTTGGCTGAAAAATCAAATTATCGCCATCGTAGTCTGTCATTAAGCCATAAAGCTCCATGCCTTCTAACGCGAATTTACGCAGGTCAATATCGCGACCACCGTCACGCCCTGTCACATAATGATTGGTATTATTGCGCACGTTTTTACCGAGCGAGTGTTCATTCACCGACATCTGGTAATAGCCCATGTCGTCTAGCCATTCGACCACGTCTTTACCGCGATAGAAGCGCGCAACCCGTGGCGCATCGCCCGTGGCTAAAAATACTTTGCGTCCTTCAAGGTGTAGGTCTTCTGCGATTTGCGCACCGGATTGCCCTGAACCCACCACCAGCACAGCGCCTTCGGGCAATTGCGCGGCATTTTTATACTCTACCGAGTGCACTTGTCTGATTGAACTGGGAATACGCTCAGCCATGCGCGGCACAATGGGTACATGATAACCACCGGACGAGACCACAACTTGATCGGCGGTATATTCGCCGTCGCTGGTGCTCAGATGGTAAAGGCCACTGTCATCTGTCGTTACCATTTTTACTGTCACGCCTTCACGTACTGGGGCATTTAATTTTGCAGCAAAGCGTTCTAACCAAGCGACGGTTTGCTTCCACGTCATAAAGCCTTTGGGGTCGTCACCATCGTAAGGTAAACCCGGTAAGTTGCACTGCCAATTTGGCGTCACTAAGGTGAAGGAGTCCCAACGCTCATGTTTCCAGCCATGCATGATGGTATTTTTTTCAAGTACAACATGACTCATGTTAGCCTGTTGCAGAAAGTAGCTCATGCTCAAGCCCGCTTGGCCACCGCCAACGATGATAACTTGAAAATGTTGTTTTTTATTTGTGTTCATAATTCTGTCTCTTCTGTTTTGCCTTTATTTTTGGCAATAAATATTAAGTCGCTATAAAGCGTTATTTAATGGGCATCAATATCAATGAGAAATTTCACTCATCGACATCACGACAACTTCCCGCCCTTGATCTTTAAATTCTGTTACGCGCCGTTTTAATTGACTTAACTGGTCAGCTGCACTGGAGCAGCGATAACCATAACGACTGGCGACGCGCTCACTGGCAAGCGTTAATGCTTCGTCTGCTCGGCGTATAAATTCGCTCATTGGCATGGCATCGCCAGGTTTGAAGTAGTCGTATATAACCGTCGATGGCGAATAGCATTTTTCTTCTATACCATCCGGCCAACGCACGTGAAAATTAACTGCGGGCATATAGGTCTCCCTAGCGAGCCACTTTGGCTGCTATATTTTTTAAATAAATTGAATAATTAAAAGCAGCTAAAACCGCTTGAAGAAACGGTTAGCTAAAGCCGGTTAATTCGGTTGTGTTGAGGTCATAAAATAGGCTCCTTCGAGTGTCTTGCGACACCCATAGTTCTCGACTCGCATTTATTTCACCAATTACAGCAGCGTTAATATCGCGATTTTTAAAAGTGGCTAATAATTGCGGTAATTGCTCTGGTGTTGTCGTTAATAAATAGCCAAAACTAGGAAAGGCACATAACCAATCCTCCATGGCAACACCTTCTGGTTTTGGAATAGCCGCGAGATCGATGTCGGCACCACAGCCCGAACTTTCGAGCAGCATAATCGTGGTGCCGAGCAAGCCTGCTTGGCTAATATCTTTGCACGCCAGCGCCAACTGCTGCTCGGCAATGCTTGGCAATAATTCCAGATCGCCGCGCAAGCGTTCCGCCGGAGCGCTAGTCGCTGCATTCCAATTAAGACTTTTGCCTTGAAAGGCACCGCGTTGATCAATCGCGGCAACTAATAAGTGCCCAGGGCGCGCAGCAAAACTACTGAGTAATTTATTGGCGTGCCCAAGAATAGAGACGGCCAAGTTGGCGTCACCCGAGCGCAAATTTGTGTGGCCGCCAACAATGGGGACACCGAGATGCTCCGATGCATCGCGCATGCCCCGCAACAGTTCAGCCAGCATAGGGCTATCGCCGTTACACCATAAGGCATCAACGACCGCCGTTGGCCGTCCGCCCATGGCCGCAATATCGCTGCAATTAACCATCACAGCGCACCAGCCAGCGAACCAAGGTTGCTCTGTTACTAAGCTGCCCTGCATGCCTTCAATGGCCAATAGCTGATAACCGTGTTCGGCGTTGACGCCTAACGGTATCGCGGCGGTATCGTCGCCATTGGCGTGCCAGCCGTCTGGCAGCGCTGCCAGACGTTTACTGACCGCGGCAATATCTTGCTTCAAACTAATTCCACTTCGTTGTGCAACGGTTTGCAGCAAGGAATCTAATGTCGTTACGCTCGCGGTTATTCCCGCAAGTCTTGATGTGATGGATGTAGGCATTTTACTGTTCATCCCAGTAGTTCCTGCTTGGCGGCAGACTCATTTGTCGCTGTCACAGCCATCTCGAATAATCCCGGCCAGAAGGTCTCGTGTTTGTTTTGCTTGCGTGCTTTTAAAACAAAACCGCTATTTGGTGTGTAGCAAGGGGGATAGGCGTTAAGGTCAGCTTCCATGAGTGCGTGAGAAAGACCAAACATCTCGCGATAGCCTCGGGTTTGCCAATTTAAACGCTGAAATAAGATTTCATTCTGCTGTTGCACTAAGGCCATAAAACACTCGCAACCAAGCGCATGGGCGCTGCTGACCGCGAGTTTAATAAGCATTTTTCCGAGTTGATCATGGCTACGAAATTCTGGTTCAACCGCCAGTCGCGAGCCATACCAAAGATGCTCACCCTCTTGGTGAATGCGCACCGTACCGAGCACTTGATCATGCCAGCCGCCGTTATTGCCCAGTGCGACTAATATGCGCGCACGGTCGTCGATGCTGTCGCGATCATCCGCGGCAAAAATACCCTGTTCGTCGCAAAATACTCGGCGGCGCAACGCCATTGCCTGATCAACTTCCCACGGCAGAGTTGCCCATTTAATGGTGTAATCGGAATAGTCGAGATAACTCATGGCCTGCTCCTTATTTCACGTTCACATTGTTAATCATTAGCCGTACGCTAACGTCGGCATTTTTTCCGTGGTTTGGGCGCTATTATCAGGTTCATGCGCGGCCGCTTTTTCATAGTGAGACAGCGTCGAACAAGCACCGCATTTACCACACCCGGCCTTGGCCGTTTCGGCTGTCATTCCCGCGTCGTATAGACGTTTGCCCAAAGGCTTAAGAATGGCTTCCATAAATTCCGCTGATGGTGATGGATGGTCCTCTAACGGCGTTCCTCTAATCGGCACAAACGGCACCACAAAGGGGTACACGCCAATCTCAATGAGCTCCTGACTTACGGCCAAAATATAGTCGGCGCTGTCACCTAATCCCGCCAAAATGTAGGTACTCACTTGTCCGCGTCCAAACACGGCAACGGCCTGTTTAAATGCCTGAAAATAGTCTTCCAATGTGTCTTCTGCTTTGCCGGGCAGTATTTCTTCACGCAGCTGTTGCCCCAATACTTCCAAGTGCATGCCCAAGCTATCAATGCCGGCATCTTTCATTTGTTGATACCAACGGGGGTCGGCCGGAGGCTCACACTGCCCTTGAATCGGAATATCCACCACTGCCTTGATAGCACGCGCACTTTCAACCAAGACTTTGGCACCACGATCCGGCGTTGCTGGCGTGCCTGTGGTCATAATCATTTGGCTAATGCCATCCAATTCCACCGCGGCTTTAGCTACCTCAGCGAGCTGCTCTGGTGTTTTCTGCGCGATTGTTCGACCGGCGCGCAGTGACTGACCAATTGAGCAAAATTTGCAGGCTTTTTTGCGGCTTTCGTAACGAATGCAGGTTTGCAAAATGGTGGTGGCCAGTACATCGCGGCTATGCAGGGTGGCGATATGCGAATACGGCACACCATCCGCAGTCTGACCCTCGTAAAAACGCGGTGTACTGGCGAAGCTGATATTTTTCAGCGGAATAAGCTCACCGGCGTCGCCCGCATAGCTAATCACCTGCTCACCTGGGCCTGCGCTATCGACAGAAAATGGCGACTGCCAAGCAGACTCAGTAAAAATAGGCACCATCACCGTCGTGCCATCAATGGTGACCGCCTGATGATCAGATGGCCCAGCACCACCGCGTCGAGCGACATGGCGTTGCTCTGGGTGCGTCAGGCGCAAGCCGCGTGTCTGTAGCTCAGTAATCAAACGGTGCTGTGTTGCGTTTGCTTGATTCATACTGCTCTCCTTCTAAATTGGGCTCTGCGCCGGTTGCTGCGGTCGCCATGTCTGTAGAAGACCCCGCTGAAGACATAGATTGGCCAAACGGTTCGCTATAGCGAGACGCTTGATCGTTAATCGCCAGCCGCAATAACTCAGGGCGGGCGTAATGACCGACCGAATCCATCATGCGTTTACGCTTGGTAATCAAATTAAAATTGAGATCCGCGACCACCATGCCTTCACCTTCCGTAATGGCTGGCGCTAAGTGCTTACCTTCCGGCGAAATAATCGCGGTATTACAGCCGCCTCTGAGCGCTGTTTGTAACTTCTCGTCAGGGGTAATCGACTCAATCTGTTCATCCGTCAGCCAGCCGGTGGAATTCACCACAAAGCAGCCAGACTCCAGTGCGTGGTGACGAATCGTGGCTTCAATTTGATCGGCAAAGACCGGCCCAACCAATGAACCGGGAAATTGGCTGCAGTGAATTTGTTCGTGCTGAGTCATTAAGGCGTAGCGTGCCAGCGGGTTGTAATGCTCCCAACAGGCGAGCGCTCCCACGCGCCCAACCGCCGTATTCGCCACTTTTAAACCCGAGGCATCACCTTGCCCCCAGATCATGCGCTCGTGGTAGGTCGGTGTGATTTTGCGACGCTTTAATACCAACCGGCCATCGGCATCAAAAATGAGCTGAGTGTTGTAGAGCGTGCCGTGGTCGCGCTCATTAACACCCAACACCACGGTCATGCCGTATTGAGCAGCCTGCTTGGCCACAGCATCGGTAATTGGGCCGGGCACCACGACGGCTTCTTCATACAGGCGCAGGTGCTCAGGCCCGCAAGCAACCGCGGGGTACACAAACGAGAAATACGGATAGTAGGGAACAAATGTTTCTGGAAAGACAATCAGCTCAACCCCTTGGGCGGCTGCGTCTTCCATCGCATTCAACACTTTGGTCAGCGTTCCGTTAACGCTCCGAAGATCCGGAGCGATTTGAACAGCCGCTGCCCTAACCATTCTGGTCATGACATCAGCCCTTTTATAATGTCCAAGTGTCGATAATCACCGCATCATCACGCATGTGAAGCAGTTTCAGATCCATCACATCGAGCGGATTAATCGGACGAATGCCTTCAATTAGGCTCGGCTCACCGTGGCCATAAAGGGCTTGTAGGGCAAAACGACAGCAATACACTTTGCCGCCTTCTGACATGAATTTGGTTAATTGATTGGCGTAGTTCAGATGACCCGGAAACGCTTCATCACCTAAGGTTGGAAAGCCGCGTTGCAAGCCAAGGGTAACGCCCGGGCCATACAATAAAATGGAAGTCTCATAGCCCTTACGCAATAAGCGCGTTGCTTGCAGCATATTGACCAGACCAATAGAACCTTCGAAGGCTACCGTGTGAAAGGTCACTAAGGCTTTTTCGCCTTCGCGGGCCTTCACATCCTCAAATACTTTTTCTTCGTAATCGACGAAAAAATCACCTGACTTGTGCATTGGTTGGGTTACTTGTGGCATGGTTTTGCTCCTAATTGATTTTGAGTTCGATTGCGTCGCATACACGATATGCAATCAATCGATGCAATCTATACTTAGCAATGAAGGGGCCAAACACTTACCAAGTGATTGCAATAAAAACCCAATCAATCACAACAGATGAACTTTTAAAAACGAAAAAAAATTTTCAACTGTACAAAATGCAATCAATACCCGATCAATGAACTCAAGTTTTATGCACAAGATCAGCGCATTTATTGCGATAATGCCTCATCAAAACGCCACCTAAATAAGAATGCAGTTATATAGATACAACACGATCAATTTGATGCGATCATTATTAAATTGATTGCATTACACTAAGCCAAAGAATGTGAATACGGATCGAACAGACATGAAAAACACCGAGTTAACGCGCTGGGCGCGACGTATGAAAGGCAGTGCGGGGATTCCGGCGTATCGACTGATTGCCGACCTTATTGGCGAAGATATTGATAGTGGCCGCTTACAAGCGCGAGATCGCCTGCCGGCACTACGGGATCTCGCCAAAGCCACGGGCATTAACTACACCACCGCAGCTCGCGCCTATGCCGAAGCCAAGACTCGCGGCTTGATCGACTCCCACCCCGGCTCTGGTACCTTCGTCAAAGGCAAAACGGCAACGGTTCGCCCTAGCCTCGGCAGCTACGAAATGACCATGAACTTAGCCGTTGAACCGAGCATTCCAACCTTAGTCGAGCAGCTGCGTAACAGCGCCATTAGCGTGCTGGCACAACGTGATATTTACCCTATGTTGCGTTATCAAGCCTTTGGCGGCACTCGCGAGAACAAGGAAGCCGCGCTGATTTGGTTGGATCGACGCTTACCCAACCCCGTTCTGGATCAGGTGCTTATTTGCCCGGGCATTCACTCGGCGCTAGTCGGCTTAATGACAACGCTGATTGAAAAGCACCAAGTCATGTGTGTCGAAAGCTTGGCCTACCCAGGCATTAAAGCCATCGCCGCGCACCTTGGTATTCAGCTGCATTCGTTAGAGCGAGATTCGGATGGCCCGTTGGTGCGGCCATTTGAAGAAATATGTAAACACGGCAATGTCGGTGCTATTTATCTGAACCCGACCATTCAGAACCCAACCACCACAACCATGAGCCTTAACCGCCGCCAAGCCATTGCCGATGTTTGTTTGCGCTACAGCATTCCCATTATTGAAGACGAGGCCTACACCATGCTCGCCGAGGAAGCGCCGGTTAGCTTCGCCGAATTAGCACCCGAATTAACCTGGTATATCACCGGCACTTCAAAATGCTTTGGCCCCGGCGTACGCTCGGCCTTTTTATACACCCCAGGCAAACGCCATAGTCAGCGAATTTCTGGCGCCATGCGGGCATTACACGTGATGTCGAGCCCATTGACCGATGCCTTAGTCAGCCAATGGATACTGGATGGCAGTGCCGAACAAATGCTGAAAAGTATTCGCAGAGAAGCGATTGCACGCCTGCGTATCGCCGAAGAAAGACTGGGCAAACGCAATATTCGCTCCGCCGATGGCGCCTTCCATCTTTGGCTGACCATCCCCAAAACCTCCGACTGGAGCTGTTCAGAACTGGCGGTGCAACTGCGTCATATTGGCGTTAGTGCCGTGTCTAGCGCCGCCTTCTCAACCGACAATAATCCACCCAATGCACTGCGACTCTGCTTTGGCGGGCCAATTAGTCGTGAGCAATGGGAAGAAAATCTGCATCAAGTGATGGATTTAATTCAGCAGCCGAGCTTTATGGCAACGGGGATGCATTGATTTTTATAAGTAGCGTTCAGAATTCTGAACACTACTTTATTTACTCGTGATCCCACGTATAAAATTGCTTCAAATCGTTGCAATGCGCTCTAGGCAGTATGCCTCTATGCTGCAACTGGCCAACAACAATGCCAGCAGAAATACCAACCTCACCTGCAAAACAAGTAATGTTATCTTTTGTGGGCTTATGTTGATCAATAAATGCTTTAAGCGCTTTGCCTGATATCAATTCATTACTGGCAAACCTGTTGGCTTCTTCTTCTTTTTCGTTGTCTAGTCCGTTAGTACCTTCTAAGAACATTTCTTTTTTACCGTGCAATAAAATGTGGCCTGCTTCATGGAAAAAGGTAAACCACAAATGATCATCGCTTTTGTAATGCAAGCTTAATTGAATAATAGCTTTATCTTTATTAATCCAGCGTGTCGCACCACTTACACCGGTTTTTGGCAAGCAAGGCACAAATACTACGGCCACACCTGCACCCGCACATAGCTGTTTAAGCTCAGGCAAAAACACATCTGGAGACTTGGTAGACAAAGACCGAATATCATCCAGCGCCGCTCGAAATGCTTTCTTATCGAACGGCCGGCAATTCAATTGACCAGCTTGTATCTCTCCTTGACGTAACCAAGCGGAAACCGCTTCTGGGGACACGTCATATTTTTGAGTTTGACGGTATGCAACACTCAGATTTGGCCACATTTGTTGCCATTGCCTCACACTGGCAATACCAAAAAAGCGCAAGACTTCGCTCAACCGCCCTTTCGTATCTTTAATATCCGCTACCCAACCAAAGCTAACCATCTTGCGATAAGGTATATTGGCCAACCAGCCCAAATCAGCCTCAAGCAGTTTTTCTTCTTCTAGCCTCGCGACCACTTCTTGGTAATTTGCTTCAAGATTTAACCAATATTGAGCAGGCATACCAATAGCACGCTCCAGTTTAATAGCTATCGTCGGACTAATGGGAGATTTTCTACTTAACAGTTCATTGATGTGTTTGGCTGATACACCTGTACGACGCACTAACTCCTGCTGGGTCATACCGCGAGCTTCCATTTCGTATTCCAGCATTTCACCTGGGGTCACAGCATAGTCAGGGGTATAGACGCCCTCTACTTTATTAACCATGAGTATTCTCCACTCCTGTGATTGTAACGGCTGTCATCTTGCTCCAATCTAACCCGCCTTCTTCTCTTCTCGGTAAAGGCTCATGGTCAGGTACAAACAGCAACCGATACGGATGATCTAAATCTAAACTTAATTTTTCTTTCAGATTGCCAGTCAGCTCATGACATCTGTGAGGGGGACTATACGGCGGCGCAAATGCAGCCAAACTCGGTGCTGCACGCAAGGCAGTCAATATCAGCCTTAATTTCTTCGCTCGCAAAGAACCATGAACCTTGACCATTTCTTTAGTCAGCTCCATTTGCTTCTTGAGTTTTTTACTTTAGAATTAAATATCCATGGAAACCATAACCTATTAGGTTAATGATTTCCTATCGTGTTTTGTAACAACTCTAGCCGAATACCAACAGAACGCCTTCTAAGACTCAAATTCGAGTAGCCTGTAAAGGACTAACTCCCTGAATTACTATCTGACTTTCGCTTAAACCCCGCCAGTGACACAACATTATCAGGCAGTTCGCTTTGGTTGATGTCCTCTGACACATCCAATTGGCTGGCAGGCTCATGGTGATCTTGAGCCTTTGCGATAGGCTTACTGAGCAACTCCAGCATATCCAAATAAGGAATAATGCAGTCTTCTTTCCGTTTCACATTACACGGGCGTTCCGCTAGCCAAGCGCCGGTACGGTATGACGAGAGGTCTTGCACATCGATTTCATTAAAATACAGCGTATGTTCAATATCACCGGCCATGCGATTCATGGTGCCCTGCACCGAGCGATTGCATTGGGTATCAAATACCAAGGGCTGCAATAAACGCGATGCCGTTTCCATGTGTTCGTGACTGGCTCCCGCTTTGAGTAAGGTGTTCATCAACACATCCTCAAAGTGCCACTGCAAGGCTTTGAAATCAGGTTTCGTTAGGCAAGGAATAAACAAGGGAAACAGGGTTTCATCATGCACCAATAAAATACAATTGCGCCGCTGTAACGTAAGGAGATTAGCGTGCCAGCTACCCAAGGGATTGGTGTGCTCGGAAATACTGGTATTGAATAAAGCGGCCGATTGTTTGGGTGCTAGCAGCAGCCCAAGCTCATCCACAGGCAGTTTGGCGAATAATTTTTTCGTACTGTGGATGCGAATCATAAAGACCTCTAGATTAGTCGGCTTCAGTAAGAATGCACGATTCGCCAGCAATGCATTTGGCGGGCAGCATATCGAAGAGGGATTCTAACCGCTTATATTCTCTTATTAAAATTTCTATTCCATCAAAGCGTTCTAGTGAGCAATTAGCGACTTCGCATTTCTGTCACTGGATTGAGCACTTTGCAGGAAGTAGACCAGAGCTATCCCGCCGTCGGCAGTGGTAGAGCGGAGTCGCTATTCCTGCTCTATTTTGCTTTCTATTAGCGCCTCTGGCTTGTCGATTTTTTCGCTTTCAATGAGCACTTCTTCTTTCACCGCTTCAGGTTCTTTTTCTACACCGACGTGATACGCAGCAAAACCCGTTTGCACGACCTGATTGAATGCCATTCCTAAAATACGGCCATTAAAAGTGGCGATGATTTTGCTGCCGGTATTGGTCATTGGATCGGTCACAATGCCGAGTACATCGCCTTTTTTAACCTTATCGCCCAACTCAACGGAGGATATTAATATTCCGCTTTGATCGGCGCGAATCCAATGCGACTGATAAAAAACCGGTTGTGGTGAGCCCCAAAAACGCAGCGTTGGCTGAATACCCAGATTTTGCAGTAGCGTTTCAATCGCGTTGACACCAGCTTCCACCGAGCGCTTGTCCAGTTGATTTGGCCCCCCCGCTTCTAGCGTTATTGCTGGAATACCAATGTCTTCAGCGGCGCGCCTTAATGTGCCCTTTGCTCCGACGCCGTGTAGCACGGTAATACCACCAAAATGGCGACTAAAATCGAACACTGTTTCGTTGCCTAAATCACCGCGAATTTGTGGCAAGTTGGTACGCTTTAACGAACCGGTATGCAGATCAACAAGGTACTCGCAGTGGCGAATAACATTATGAAATAGCGAATACGCCATGCGATCAGCGGCGCTGCCTTTCGGGCTGCCGGGAAAGTGTCGATTCAAATCACGACGGTCAGCTAAATAGCGACTACCACGGCGAAAACCATCCAAATTAACGATAGGGATACCAATGACTGTACCGTTCATTTTTTCTGGATCAAGCTGATAAATAAGACGGCGAATCATCTCTATGCCATTCAATTCATCACCGTGAATCGCTGCCGTTAAACACATCACTGGGCCAGAATTTGCACCATGCACCACAAGCACAGGAACCGGTGTATTAAGACTCTGAAAGGATTGTTCTGGGCTCCAGTTCAGAGGCATAAACTTTCCAGGCAAAACCTCTTCACCTAATAACTGCAAGGCTACAGCTTGAATCTCCACGGAGGTTTCTAAAGCCTGCATATCCAACACAGGCTCTTCTGCAATAATGGATTTTTCGTCTACCTCGCTGATAACAATGTCTTCGTCATCAGCAAGTTCGGTGGCGTATACATTATTGACAGAAACACCCAAAAACAAAGTCCATAAAAACACGATACGGCAAAAAAACGGCATGTAGGGAAATCCTTGTATGGCAAATATGATAGACGCCATATGACTGCTTGATGGGATTAGGGTTCGGAACAAAATTTTAGAAAATTCACTTAGGGCTGTATTCATTCTAGTAGTAATTTTGTTCGATAAGTAGTCGTGAAATCATCTTCATTAATTAGTTTTTCAAATGATCAGCTATTTTGCATTTTGTGCGACATATCAGCACACGGTAAGACGCTAGGGATTTATCAGGGCGAGTGACTTTGCGAAGTAAACCTTGAGGTAATCCAGCAAGAGCCGTAGCTTTTTCGAGCTGGCACTGCCCGGAGGAAAAATACCATAGATATCAATACTGCTTAGTTGATAGTCGTCTAACACTGACTCTAACAAACCGGCTTGAATTTTTGGCCATGCATCATAAAGCGGAATCTTCCCCAAGCCATGGCCGCCAACGATAAAGGCGGTGCGCGCTGCTGCGTTGTTCGTGCTAATGCAGCCTTTGACGGCAACGCTGTAGGAACTGCTACCTTTATTTAATTCTATAACGCCGGACGTTAACTTATAAATAACCCAAGCATGTCGTTCTAGCTCTGCTGGGGTGGTCGGGCGACCGTGTTTTTTAAAGTACTCGGGCGAGCCGCATAGACAGGTAGGTAACCTTGATAGCTTGCTTGCTTGTAATCCAGAATCAGGCAGAGGCGCACCCCTAATCGCTAGGTCAATGCCTTCTTGCATGATGTTAACCACCTCATCGGTCAGCATCACATCTAATTCAATCTTAGGGTACAGGCGGCGAAAATCATTCAACGCTGGCACCACCATTTGTAAACCGAAATTCACCGGACACGTTATTTTTAAAAGTCCTTCCGGTTCATTTTTGAGATTTTCCATTTTCTGATTTGCGATCGAGGCTTGTTCCGCAATGATTCGGCATGACTGGTAATACTCAGCACCTGCTTCGGTTAGCGCGACAGAACGCGTCGAGCGATTGAGTAACTTCACTCCTAACTGAGATTCTAGCTTTTTAATGTGATAGCTGACGACAGCACGTGATAGACCGACATGCTTGGCGGCTTCGGTCAGGTTACCCTGCTCAACGACCTGAGCAAAAATCACCATGCTTTTGAGTTGTTCAATCGATAAATTCATACCCAATTGTATCAAATTTTAAACCAATGTGTTCAATTTTATCCGTATTGTTCGACCCAAAACATAGGCATACACTGGTTCTAACGATTCAGCATCGCAATACACGTGGTGCGGTGCTAACCCACTAAATAGACGAGACGACAGCATGGTTGATTCAAGCACTAAACGAGTATTAATGGTCATTACCTCTCATGCAGACCTAGGCAACACGGGCGAGAAGACCGGATTCTGGGTAGAAGAGTTCGCCGCCCCTTACTACGCGTTTGTCGATGCCGGTGTTCAGGTAACACTTGCATCCCCCGCAGGCGGCCAGCCCCCGGTGGATCCCAAAAGCGAATTGGCTGACTTCCAAACCCCATCCACGCATCGCTTTGATGCCGATTCTGCAGCAAAGGCTTTAGTAGCCAATACTGCAAAGCTGGCCGATATGAATGCCGCCGACTATGACGCCGTATTTTACCCAGGTGGACATGGTCCATTATGGGACTTGCCAGAGAACACGGATTCTATCGCGCTAATTGAAGATTTCTTAACGGCGAATAAACCGGCTGCTGCGGTCTGCCATGCAACGGCCGCATTCTTAAATATTAAAGACAGTGACGGTGAGTATGTTGTCAAAGGCAAAGTCATCACCGGCTTTACCAATAGTGAAGAAGAGGCCGTGCAGTTGACCGATGTTGTACCTTTCTTGTTAGAAGATGAATTGGTTAAACGTGGCGGAGAATTTCAGAAAGTCGCGGACTGGAGTGCATTCGCGGTCCAAGATGGTTTGCTAATCACTGGCCAAAACCCCGCTAGCTCAGAACTGGCTGCAAAAAAATTGTTAGCCGCTCTTTCAGTATAGACACACCCTCTGCGCCTCTTTAATTAACCATTTTATTGAATATATAGGAAAACCAGCATGTTAAATTTCAGTTTTCAAAACACGACCAAAATTCACTTTGGCGAAGGTCAAATTAAAGCGCTAAGCAAGGCTATTCCTACGAATGCAAAAGTATTAGTTACGTATGGTGGCGGTTCGATCAAAACAAATGGCGTTTATGATCAAGTAGTCAACGCTTTGAGCGAACATACTTGGTATGAATTTTCGGGTATTGAACCAAATCCAAGTTACGACACATTAATGAAGGCCCAAAATTTAATCCGTGAGCACAATATCGACTTTTTATTAGCGGTTGGTGGCGGATCTGTAGTTGATGGTACCAAATTTATTGCAGCCGCCGCCTTGTTCGAAGGCGATGATCCATGGGACTTCGTCGCAAAGGGGCAACCGATCAAGCAAGCCTTACCAATTGGTTGTGTATTAACGCTGCCAGCAACGGGCTCGGAATCAAATACCGGCGCAGTGGTTACTCGTGATGGTAACAAACTACCATTCCAGAGCTCCTTTGTACGCCCATTATTTGCCGTCCTTGATCCCGTCGTAACGCTATCGTTATCGGATCGTCAAATCAGTAACGGGGTTGTCGATGCGTTTGTTCACACAATGGAGCAATACCTAACCTATAGCGTAAATGGTAAGGTTCAAGACCGTTTCGCCGAGGGTTTATTGCTCACTTTAATAGAAGAAGGGCCAAAAGCCTTAGTCGCCGAAACAGCGAAAGACTTAGACGTTCGCGGTAACATTATGTGGGCCGCAACGATGGCATTGAATGGCCTGATCGGTGCGGGTGTTCCGCAAGATTGGTCCACTCACATGATTGGTCATGAGCTAACCGGTGCCTATAAAATTGATCACGCTCGCACCTTGTCGATTGTATTGCCTGCCGTGATGAAGGTGTGTACTGAAGCGAAGCGCGAGAAATTATTACAATACGCTGAACGCATTTGGAACCTAACCGACGGTAGCGAAGAGTCACGTATTCATCGCGCCATAGAGCAAACCGAAGCCTTCTTCCACGCAATGCAAGTACCGACTCGTTTATCACATGTTGATTTGGGTGAAGCTGACATTGATGGCTTGATTGAAAAATTAACCCAGCATGGGATGGTCAAACTCGGGGAGCATGGCGCAATCACGCCCGAAGTAAGCCGTAAAATTTTAATCACTGCACTGTAATTAGCGGAATCCTATTGTGGCTATTTCCAATCAGCAAAATAACCGCCAATGGCTATTGGCGTCGCGCCCGGTAGGCGCGCCCAAATTTAGCGATTTTAATTTGGTAGAGACGAAAAAACCTAGCCCTAAGCAAGGCGAAGTATTGTTACGCACGGTTTACTTATCACTCGACCCTTATATGCGCGGGCGCATGAATGATACTAAATCATACGCCGAACCCGTCGCAATTAATGACGTGATGGTCGGTGGTGCCGTGTGTCGGATAGACGTCTCCAATCACCCAGACTTTGAGGTGGGTGATTGGGTAGTTTCATTCACCGGCTGGCAAGACTACTCGATTTCAGATGGTGTTGATTTATTAAAATTGGGCAGGCATCCGACACAACCGTCCTACGCACTAGGGGTTATGGGCATGCCGGGATTAACCGCGTACATGGGTCTGTTAGATATCGGCCAACCGAAAGCCGGTGAAACCGTTGTTGTGGCTGCTGCAACCGGAGCTGTTGGTAGCCTCGTGGGTCAAATTGCCAAATTAAAAGGCTGCAAAGTGGTTGGTATCGCCGGTAGCGTGAAGAAGTGCCGTTCGGCAATCGATGAGTTAGGCTTTGATGAGTGTGTTGATCACACAACACTGGATTTTGCCGAGCAATTAGCCAAAGCCTGTGATGCCGGCATTGATGTGTATTTTGAAAATGTGGGCGGTAAGGTATTTGATGCAGTATTACCGCTATTAAACGCATGCGCCCGAATTCCCTTGTGCGGAATGATTTCACAATACAACGCAACTGACTTACCGGGAGGCCCTGATCGTTTATCAATGCTCATGGGGACCCTGCTAGTCAAACGCATCAAAATGCAAGGGTTCATTGTATTTGATGATTATGGTCATCGTTACAATGAATTTAGCGAAAATATGATGCAATGGTTACAAGCCGGAAAAATTAAATACCGTGAAGATTTAGTGGATGGTTTAGAGCATGCGGTAGAGGCCTTCATGGGATTATTAGAAGGTAAAAATTTTGGGAAATTAGTGGTAAGAGTGGGTTCTGACGAACGCTAATATACGCGTTTTTCTACGAGTTTATTTTTTACAACTGCCCTGTTGGAGCGACTGACTATGTTAACCGTACACCACTTAAATCAATCCCGTTCTAAGCGAGTATTATGGCTGTTAGAAGAGCTGACAATGCCGTACGAACGTATAGATCATCAACGTGATGCCACCACGCACCTCGCACCAGAAAGCTTAAAAAAGGTTCATCCTTTAGGTAAAGCACCGGTTGTGGTTGATGGGGATATAACCTTATGCGAATCCAGCGCGGTGATGGAATACATCATTAATCTAGATGAGCAACAACGACTAAGACCGACGCTAGGGAGTGCTGAGTATTATCAGTACCTTGAGTGGTCTCACTTTGCCGAAGGATCTTTAGGCTTGCCCGTAGTCACCAATCTCTTGATGAAAATGGAGACGCGCGCGGGGCAGCAACCAATGGATGGCTATATCGCAAAAGAAATTGCGACTGACTTTGCCTACATCGAAACAACCTTGAGTCAGCGTGCATACTTCGCAGGGAATCATTTTACCGCTGCGGATATCATGATGACGGTTATTTTAGAGATTGCGGCTAGCGGTGGATTACTGGAGGGCAAGAACAGCACTCTGGCTTATCTCGCCAAAATGCAGCAGCGACCAGCCTATCAAAAAGCAGCGAGCTTTGGTTGATCACTCAGACGATTGCTAGCTTGCCGTCAAATGCAGTCTGATCAGATAACATCAGCATTGATAGCAGGCGTCAGTGCAACCATAACGAGAGGCCGACTTAATGTCGGCCTTTTCTTCAAAATTTAATAAGTATTTAAAAAACCAAGGGCGATGTAGTGCTTTGCATTAACAAATGCGACCACAGCTTACAGAATCAAATCTTACAAGCACCGCCTTCACAGCCATCGTCGTCTTGCTCTTGATAGGACTCAGGGTCTACTTCACCTAACTCCATCTCATCAAGGAACGACACATCATCCCAATCGGTAGTCTCGTCCGTTTTGTTTTGATCAACTACTACATCACCCATAATGGTGTCTCCAAAGAAGGATATTGAACGCCAAATCATCAGTATGCACTCATCATAGAATGCCTGAAACCGATGAGAAAGCCTGACGACACATAAATTGGGCATCAGGCCTCAAAGTATTAAAAAAGCCAGCAAGAGGTTCCTCTCTTGCTGGCTTTCTTTTCTCCTTTCAATATTTCTATTTCAAGGCTTCGTTATGGCTTTAGATCACACCGTTTTAATTACACATCAAAACGGTCAGCGTTCATCACTTTCACCCAAGCTTTCACGAAATCGCGCACAAATTTCTCGCGGTTATCGTCTTGGGCATACACTTCGGCGTATGAGCGCAGGATCGAGTTAGAACCAAACACTAGGTCAACGCGGGTTGCCGTATGTTTCACGTCGCCGGTCTTACGATCAACGATGTTGTACGAGTTTTTACCCGCTGGCTTCCAGTCGTAGCTCATGTCGGTAAGCGTTACGAAAAAATCGTTGCTTAGTACGCCGACGTTATCGGTAAATACCCCGTGCTTTGTGCCACCGTAGTTGGTGCCTAGCACGCGCATACCACCAATCAACACCGTCATTTCTGGAGCGGTTAAGCCCATCAATTGGGTGCGATCTAATAGCATTTCTTCCGGCTGTACGACGTAGTCTTTCTTCGCCCAGTTACGGAAGCCATCATGCACTGGTTCCAGTGGCTCGAAAGACTCAACATCGGTCATTTCATCTGTTGCATCACCACGGCCCGCGATAAACGGTACAGTAATATCGACACCACCGGCTTTGGCTGCTGCTTCTACCGCTGCCGTGCCGCCCAAGACAATCAAATCAGCCATGCTAACTGGTTTGCTTAAGCCTGCTTGAATGCCTTCCAGCATGCTTAATACGCTTTGCAGACGGGCTGGTTCATTGCCTTCCCAGTCTTTCTGCGGCGCTAAGCGAATACGGGCACCGTTGGCACCTCCACGATAATCGGAAGCGCGGAAGGTACGTGCGCTGTCCCATGCCGTCGCAATCAAATCCGCACCACTGACACCGGCGACCAAAATCTTCGATTTAAGATCCGCTACTTCAGCGTCGCTTAGGGTGTAATCCACCGCAGACACTGGATCTTGCCAGATCAAGTCTTCCGCAGGTACGTCGCTGCCTAAATAACGACTTTTTGGCCCCAAGTCACGGTGCGTTAACTTAAACCAAGCGCGCGCAAACGCGTCGGAGAAGTAGGCTGGGTCTTTATGAAAACGCTCAGAAATCTTGCGATACTCTGGGTCCATTTTCATCGCTATATCGGCGTCGGTCATCATTGGCATGCAGCGGATTGACGGGTCTTCTACGTCAACCGGCATGTGCTCTTCTTTAATACCAATGGGCTGCCATTGGCTCGCACCGGCTGGGCTGTGCGTTAGCTCCCAGTCGTAGCCCAATAATAAATCGAAGTAGCCGTTATCCCATTGTGTTGGGTTGGTCGTCCACGCGCCTTCAATGCCACTGGTCACGGTATCGCGACCTATGCCACGAGTCTTGTGGTTGTTCCAGCCCATGCCTTGCTCTTCGACGTCCGCCGCTTCTGGCTCCGCACCTAAGTTTTCGGCTTTACCGTTACCATGAGATTTACCCACGGTATGACCACCGGCTGTTAATGCTACGGTTTCTTCGTCGTTCATCGCCATGCGCTTAAAGGTTTCGCGAATATCGCGTGCGCTTGTTAATGGATCAGATTTACCATCTGGGCCTTCTGGATTCACATAGATCAAGCCCATCATTACAGCGGCTAATGGGTTTTCGAGATCTCGCTCGCCTGAGTATCGGGTACCTTCGCTACCGCTAGGCGCGAGCCATTCTTTCTCAGAACCCCAGTAGGTGTCTTTTTCTGGGTGCCAAATATCTTCACGACCACCAGCAAAACCAAAGACTTTCAGGCCCATGGATTCATACGCCATGGTGCCAGCCAAAATCATTAGGTCAGCCCAAGACAGCTTATTGCCGTATTTCTTTTTGATCGGCCACAGCAAACGACGTGCTTTATCCAAGTTCACGTTGTCTGGCCAGCTATTGAGCGGCGCGAAACGCTGGTTACCAGTACCGGCACCACCACGACCATCGGCAATACGATAGCTACCGGCTGAGTGCCATGCCATACGGATCATCAAACCACCGTAATGTCCCCAGTCTGCCGGCCACCACTCTTGGCTATCCGTCATTAGCGCTTTGACGTCATTTTTAAGCGCTTCGAGATCGATTTTTTTGAATTCTTCGGCGTAGTTGAAGTCTTCGCCAAGCGGATTCGTCTTGGTGTCGTGCTGATGCAAGATGTCGAGGTTGAGTGCATTCGGCCACCAAGCGGTGTTGGAGTTACCGTTGGCTGTGTTCGCGCCGTGCATGACCGGG
>TARA_R110001583_G_scaffold192842_1_pt1 | contig 20504 bp, 22 predicted proteins | sample TARA_R110001583 | Tara Oceans TARA_R110001583 (sample SAMEA4398432) | marine metagenome | biome: Polar Biome; feature: [MES] marine water layer (ENVO:01000295) within the mesopelagic zone...; material: water (ENVO:00002006), including particulate matter (ENVO:01000060) such... | reverse complement strand
ATCACACTTTGACTATAAAATATATCTCATGATCTTGCCCTGGACGATTCACCCTTACCATCATGGATAGGTGATTGATCAAGTACGCTGATTCTTTTTAACATTTATTTAGCCCTTTTTGAATGTCAGTTTTTATTGATACTTACTATTGCCCTTTCATCACAAATAACAGTAATAAGCTACTCGCTGTAAACATCAGTAACGCATATTTTGTATGCCATTTTATAATCTGCCGGTAAGTTAACGCGTAATGATTAGCAAGCGTTACATTCATACCCGACAAAGGACTAATTATCATACCGATGCCCCAAGCACATAAAAAAACAAGTCCTAAGGCATTGGGTTCAGCATTTAACGGCGCAATCCATACACCAACAATAGAGATGCTGACAACCGGATGAACGCCACAAATTGACAGTATTATCATCAAAAATAATAGTCCTACAGCAAACACATAAGTGAATTCGTTAACAGGTAAGCTACTATCAAACGTTTGTAAAAGGGTATTGACACTAAAAGACAACAAACCTGCTGATAAAAACAGTATTAACTCGGACGACATATTAGGGAGTGCTTGAGTTGTGTGTTTATATAATTTAGTTATCGCACTTTTCGCAGAGTACTTAATGAAACATAATATAACCGTCAATGATATTGAAAGTGCCGCCACTATTAATACAATGGGTAAGGCTGGCTTTAAATGATGCAAACTTAACACACCGATCACCAAAATTGCAGGTACAAAAAGTGCTTTAATATTTAACGGATAGCCAATAAATTGCTTAACTTCTTCTGCATTATTTCTATTTATTTCCCAATAAGTAAATCCCAATGCCATCATTGCGAGTGGCACACCTTGCATCATTAAAACCATTAATGATGCCTTTGGTGAATATATTAATGCGATAGCCATTGCCGCAAAAAATGGCGACCAGAATGCAGCAGAAGAAAAAGCACGGGTTAACAGCATAAGTAGTGTTTGAGAAATAGCATGAGAGCTTTTTAACCGCTCTGCCACTAAAAATATGGCTGATAAGTTAATGACTGCAGAAAATAAATGCGCACCAATAATTGTTGAAATCAGTGCTTTTTTACCGTGATATTTTACATTAGTACTGCTGTCATTAGGTGATGCGATCAGCTTTAAAAAACTGATACTCGCTAACAAGGTAATAAAGCTAATATTTGAATACAGTATGGCAATAAAATCAAAATCAGCCTGTCGCTGATAAGCAATGAACAAGCAAACAAGACTTAAAACGATTAATACTGATGACTGAACCGCCATTAATAATGATAAACGTGATAGGAGTAAAAAAGCGGCCCCCCAAGCAAAAATCCCTGGAATATAACTCGCTAAGGTATAGTTAAGTAGATTCCCTATTGAGATGAGTATCATCAGTAAAATAAAAATACCAGCAACAAAGTTAATTACCTTCTTATGTGCCGATATTTCATCCGAAAAAGTATTAGTCATTAACCAAATACTCCTATAAATGACAAACTATTTTTGACTGTTATCACATCAAATCACGCTTTGTTTGTTAGTTTATGTTCAAGTAACGCATGAACAACTTCCGTGTATGGCACTGAAACATCTATCACCTCACTTCTTTTTAAAACAGCCCCACAAATTTCGTCTAATTCTAAAGGTCGCCCTTTTTCATAACCTACCAGCATAGACGTTTTTATTGGTTCAAATGTTCTAATCAAGTCATACATTTCATCAACATCTTTTGTTGATATGACTTCATGATCAACGCATGATACTTGTGCCACTTCTTTCATTAATTGATAAACAATTTTTCCAAAGCGGGGATGATGTGTTAATTTTTTTGTATCAAGGCCGGTAAGCGCTGATAAAGGGTTAACACCGTTGTTTATGAGCAACTTTCGCCATAACTCAAAACGAATATTACTAACAACTCGAGTGGGAATTTTTGCTTTTTCAAAAAGAAGAGACCAAGCAATTAATTGGCTGTTATATTTTTCATCGGCATTGGGCCATTTACCAATAATTAATTGGGCTACCCCCTTCGCTTCCACAAACCCAGGTTTGGAAATATGACCTCCGATTCGAACCGCTAACCCGCCGACAACGAATGAATCTGGTAAATATTTTTTCAATATCGCTTCATTATCAACGCCGTTTTGGAGTGAAATAATAGTGATAGTCTGTTGAAAACGATCAAGCCACGGTTGTAACTCTTTGGCGATTTCCTCTGTTACAGTCGCTTTGACACAAAGTAGATAGATATCAAAATCAGTGGGTTTATATTGTTCAACGAAAGATGATAATGAGCATGCTGTAACTTTATTTTCAAAGGTAAAATTTGGATGCGTTAACGTCAAACCTGATGAAGCTAACGCATCAAGATGTTCACCGCGGGCAATATAGACAACTTTATGATTTGCACTTTGTAATCGGGCACCATAATAACAACCAATACCACCTGCTCCTATAATTGCTACTCTCAACATATTTGACGACATTTTTTGATTTTAATCATAATCGATTTTATTAGTTATTAATAAGTTAAGTATATTTCAACAACGGTCAAAGTATAGTTTTTTCTTCTACAAGTAGAGAACAAAGTAGTTGATTGCTTAATCCCGTAGAAATAATCACAAAATTAGTGAGATGGATATACTGTATTTAATATTTTATTACATAAAAAAATAATGACCAATCAAGGTTAAGATCAATAGACCCTAACCTTTCATTGTGATTTATTTCAGAGTTAACGCTAATAACCCAGCTTCTGCGCAGAGTATATCTTCCTTTTCTGAGCCCCCTGAGACACCAATTCCGCCAAGATTCATTCCTTTAATTTCGATAGGGATTCCTCCGCCAAAAACGACTAACCTCTCTCTAGGTGGCATGCCTTTAGCTAACATAGCTTCACTTGAAAAAATATCTTTCCAAGCGCTTGTAGGAAATCTAAACCCTGCTGAGGTGTATGCTTTATCTTTTGCTATATCAATAGAGTGTAAAAATGCATTCGGCATTCTTAAAAAAGCAGCAAGATTTCCTCCCGAATCAACAATAGCAACATTGATGACGATACCTAACTCTTCAGCTTTTTCAACAGCAGCTAATACTGCAGTGTTAGCTGCTTGCCAATGAATTGTGTGACTGGTTTCAGATATTTTAATCATTAAAACTACCCTTTATTTAAGTATATACTTCAGTAAAAGCAGTGTTTAGCTCTCCTGAATGATAAAAAATACCACGTGGAACTTCTTCTTCTGTCCAAGTAATTACCGGCATATCGGGTGTTGCTAAATACCCCAATCCAGCAAATGTTTCATTACGATTTCCTGAAGGGTCAAAGAAATAAATAGTTTCTCCTCGAGTGATACCATGACGAGTGGGCGTAACATCTATTTTAACTTTATTCATTGCCATAATATCTGCTGATCTTAAAATATCGCCCCAATTAGGTAAGAAGAATGATGCATGATGGAATCCGGCTGTAGGGCCTGGAACAAAAGCAATATCATGCGGTGTGTTAGTCACCGTTAAAAAAGCCACCGCTTGAATATCTTGATCGGGGCCTACTAATGCTTGTTCAGTTAACCTGAAACCTAGGCATTCTGATAAAAAGTTAACGTTGTCGGCAATGGTATTAATTTGATTTTCAGGATCTAATGGACAGACAAGTAAACAATGATCTAACCAGTGAGCGCCAACACCTTTGACATCAAGTGGCCATGGGGCTGGGTTTGTATCACCCGTACTTTTACCCACAAAAGATTTTTCTGCGAATAAACACATAGTGTGTCCGCTAGGTAGTTGAAAACGTATCGCTCTTCCACAATCAATTAAAACACCTTCCGCTAACTGTTCTACTGGAATACCATATACTTCGATAGATTTTGTAAAGGTATCAAGATCAACATCATTTTCAACTTTATAAGCCACATGATCCATACCCGCATGATCTGATGGACTTAATATAACTGAATATTTATCCCACTCATCCCAGCCTTTAAGATAAAGATTACCTTCTTTATCTTCATCAGTAACAATAAGTCCTATAATATTTTCATAATGATTTCTTGCCGCCGCCATATCTAAAACACGTAAATTAACGTGGCCAATTTTCATAACACCCATAATACTCTCCCCAATTAAAATCCTAAAAGTGTTTATTTATCAAAAATTAAACACAAAGTTTTTATTTCCATTAATGCATTTTCTTTTTATTTTACCGACTACATTTAATTCAATATTTCCTAATGGAAATACTCTACAGGCAAGAAAAACACCGCTATTTTCTTCTTCTTTTGAAATATGAGCTCTACTCATCGATAAGGTTTTATAGTTATTTTTTTTTGAGTGTATTTTTACTTTACAAACACCACAGCCACCACCGTGGCACCCGGAAGGAATGCTATTTCTTCCTAATGATCTCATTCCTAAAAGTAAATGCTCATTCTCTGAACACTTATAGGTTTCGTTCGTATCAAGAATAGTGATGTCATGTTTTTTTGATGCTTGTTCAATTTTCATAATTATGTTCTACTAACTTTTGTAAAAAATCATTCACTAGGTGAGTAGGCTCTTCGCACTTATCAATGTAGGTCCTGCAGCCACACTCGCTATACTTGTCATCAAAATTTTCTTCGCATTAAATTGATTTAAATAAAGGACTTTTACTTGCCGCTTCTTGACTGTCCTTGGTATAAAAATTTTCCATAAACATATCTCGTTCAAATAATCGGCCTTGCATTAGTGTTGTAATACACGCATCAACCATGGGTGGCGGACCACACATATAAGCTTTATGGCCAGAAAATTTTCCATTAAAATATTCTTTAGCTGCTATATGAACAAAACCTCGAGCCCCTTGCCAACCAGACGACTCTGGCTCATCAGATAATGCTGGAATATAGGTAAAATTACGGTGTTCTACTGACATTTCAGTAAATAATTCATGGTAGTAAAGTTCATCTTGATTACGTGCGCCATAAATCAAGGTAATCTCACGTTTTTCCCCCTTTTCGAACAAGTCCATTATCATGGATTTAGGACTTGATAACCCTGAGCCACCGGCAAGGAATATCATGGGCTCTGGTGCTGACTCTCTAACAAAAAACCGACCATAAGGACCACTAAATTTGAGTTCATCACCTACTCTTAATTGTTCGTGTATCCATTTAGTGCCTTTACCGTTGAGCACTAAACTAATATTCAATTCAATTTGATTTTTATCTGAAGGGGGGTTAGAAATTGAGAATGCTCTAGGGTATTCATCTACTTCTGGGAGCTGTAAATTTATATAATGCCCTGCTTGAAATTCCATATCGTCTTGCAGTGCTATAAATATTGATTTTATGCGAGGTGTTACCGTTTCTATTTTTGTCACAACGCCTACATAATCTTTTACGGGATGATTTTGTGCATCTTCATCTTCTTCAACATCGGCTTCTATTTCTAAATCGCTTGTTGGTATCGCACAGCAACTTAAACATTTACCTTCATCCCTTTCCATATCCATTAAAGCGAAAGGAGATGCATCACCATGCTCTACATCCCCCTCTAAAATATCCACTTTGCAAGTGCCACATAAGCCATGACCGCAGGCATGAGGTAGATATATTCCAGCTCGTAGTGCTGCATCTAAAATAGTTTGACCTTCTTCAACCTCAATGGATTCGCCAAGAGGCTCTATTAACACTTGATAAGACATAATATCTACTCTTTATTATTAAATAATTGAAGTAGCTTTAACATGAAAGCTACTTCATTTTCTTTTAAACCAAATGGTTAACTACCACTCCCTTTATAACCCGTTAAACCTGGCGTTTTTAAACGGAGTAATGACTTATGACCTATACCATTTTCAATTAAGTTTTTACTCTCGTCAGGGATAAAGCTTTCTCCGTCTAATATCCAAGTAGCCTTTGCTAAATCGACTTTTTCAAAATCAGGATGTGCACCACAAACATTCGGCAAAACTTCACCAGTAAATGCCAAAAAAGGCATTTCAGGAGGGAATGGAAAAGCGAATGCAGTGCCTAGTCCCAAATGATCATCCCATGCGAAATAGACCAACTGATTACCGTGAAAGGTGTCTAGTGCATCTTTATTACCATCGGGATAAGCACCATAATTTGTTTTAACTGTCATTTTTATCTCCTATGCACTTTCTTCAAAGTCATTACTTTCACCATGAGCTTCGCGCCAAGATAGATCATCCGCAGAGCCTTTATATTCGCCAGTATCTTCTGGATTAAAATGATAATGTTTCAAAACATCTGGAATTCCCTCGCCACCACAATTACCTTTTAATATTTGATGCACAGGTAACCATGCATGAGCATATTTTTCAGGTTCATGGTCAAATATAGCTTTACAAGCATCAGTACAGGTATGAAATTTATCCCCCTTGAATTCACTTAAACGATAAGAAAGATCCAGTGGTCTTCCTTTTGAAATTTCAGTGAAACACATAGGTACTTGGCACACTTGACATAACTGAGGTAAACCGGCATTAAAATAACGTTTACCTTGTTTTTCCATCTCGGCATACATTTCCCAACGCGGTCGGTAGTATTTATCAAACGTGTTAGGGTATTTTTCAGATAACCAATCCATTTTTTCTTTACTTGGGATCTCGGTTTGAAATGCCGCGGCATGTGAAAATTGGTATAAGGTAAAATATATTTGATGACTTAAATGTTCAGCTTCAGCAGTGGCTTGTTCATGAAACTTAGGCATACGTAATCCATATCGGCCTAAATCTTTAAACAACGCACCACAGTTATCGACAAAATAAATATCCCATGCTTCTTTCCAAGACATAGGGCTATCAGGCAACATGTAGTCTTGCATTGCAGAAACCAAACCAAGCACACGATAGGCACGCCAAAAGTGCTTATCAATCCAACCTTGTACAATTTCAAGATTGTCTTCATGTTGCTCAACAATGAACTTTATTATTTCAAGACCTAACGTCATATGACGAGATTCATCTGATTGTGCTGAAAAACCAAAAGTAACGGTTGCCATATCACCATTATGAGCAGCACCTGACATGAAAGGTACGAACAACAAATTGGTTAAAATATATTCAAAAGCAAAAGAAATTGAAGTAATAAATTCAAATGGTCCGGCCGATTTAGCATCTTCAAAGTATGATTTTGGTACAGATAAATACCAAACATTATCATGCATGTGGAACGGGTCATGTAAACCAGTAAAGTGCTTGTTATAATGACTTAAGGTGTGAATTTGTGTTTGTAAGTGACGCAATTCGTCAATAGATTGCATTTGGCAAGCAATTTGAGCACCTTCACCACTAAACTGGCGAGCCAAGTTTGCATAACCTCGGTGAGCACCATATTCTAATGGTGAAACACCTTGTATAAAAAGTTTTAATGCATTGATATAACTTGCATTAGTTAAGTTTAAGTGGCCATTGTTTTGTGAAAAACTATCAATGATGGCATAAAGTTTCTTGTCTTTTTCTGCTTGATATTTCCAGTAAGCGTCGGCTGTTAAACGAAAAGGGTCTTCCCATTTATCCCAATCAACAATTTTTATTCCTTCATATGATTCCTGAGGAAATACTTTTTCTTTGGATTGATAAGTTGGTTCCCAACCTAAACCACGCGTTAATAACTCATAGCGTTTACGCATATTTAATTTTTTAGCCATTATAATTCTCCTCAATTAATTCCATGACACTTTAAAATAATCATCATCTTCATCAACACATCCAGATAAAGACACTAAGACTAAATGTAGTTCTTGCAAATCAACATCTCGACCAGCGAGTTCAGATACCACTTCTTCTGTTATTTTTAATTGACCTATATTTTCAATTCGAATCATTCCTGGTTGGTCATACTTAAATACTGCTTCAGGATTTTCTTGTTCAAATGCTTCGGCAAATGGGCGAGCATCCTCGTTATTTTGCAAGATAATAAATACGTTGCTTTCTGACATGGTAACCCCCTAAATTTTTAGACCTTGTTTCACTAACCGCGCAAGTAATTCACTTTTGGCTTCTTCTAATTTTTCTTCACCGCCGTCAGTAAACGCAGATTGAGCAAGCGGTAAAACAGCGTTATTTAAACGTTCAGTCCATTTTATTACCCAAGAAGAAAGTAACTCATTGTTTGCGTCACTCTCTTTCGCAACAACTTTAATCAGTTGATTTGTCCAGCGAATTGTTTCTGCATACCAGTCACTCATAAATTGCGTTAACAACATTAAAGTATTACCCCCTATACTACTTACCTCTTGAATGTAGTGATTAAAAATTAGTGGGTAAATAAGACCATCCATTACAATATTTTGAGCCACCATAATTTCAAACCAATCATCAAGTACAAAAATATCTTCCATGGCATGACGAAGAGGTTGCCACATTGGTGCGTCTAACCAATCAGATCGACCTTGCTCAAGCCCTACAGATTCATTTTCATCAATAAGCAGAATAATTTTAGAAATGTATTGAGAAATACCTATTCGATCAAAACCATGCAAAGAGGCAAGAGAAGTAATAATTGAACCATAACCACGATCACATATATCTTGGTTATTCATATTTGCGCCATATTCAACATGACGAAGCGGTGTTAGTATTTTTTTTATCGATGCTTTTAATTCATCAGGAAGAGATAAAAGCATATTATGCTTTTCTGCCATCTTGAAGTTGTTATCCATACTTTCTTGCTGTTTAGCGCGGGCCATAACATAAGCGCTATAGTAGTACTGACGTGGGTCGGTAAAACTGTACCAATCTTCCATAACGATTGACGTGTTTTTCACATCATACAATTCTTTTCCTTTTGCCCACGTTGGCGGATAATGAAAGTTAGTTGTAGGTTGTATATCGTAAACAGCTTCTTGATAACGAGATGCTGGCTTATCATGCCCAATTCGTCGACCAACATATCCGTAGTTGGTACGTTTTGTTTTTATTTCTTTAGTGGATATATGTACTGACATAAAACTTAGTCCCCATTAATGTTTACTTAAAATTACTAATCTAGTTGGCCATGACGCCATTTTAATTTGTCAAGCTCGACTTGATGTTGTTGCTCTGTTGTTAATTCCTTCACATCATGTTTAATACAAAACTGACGGAATTGCTTAAAAGGTAAAACAAGTTCCACGTACAAAGTCGGCGTACCAATTGAGTAATCAAATTCAACAAACTTATTTCTTAAAACACCGGTTACATGAACAAAATGTGTTAGTTCGGTAAACTCACCTGACGCTACATTGCTATTTGTCCCCATATGTCATGCCTCCATTTTTATTATTTACCCTTTAAATATTATTTTACTTAGAGCAATAAATAGACCAAAAATAAATAAACAATGATTATCAATGAATTACGCCTTATTTATTTATATTTTTTTAATTGATATATATTTTAAAACCCTGGCTGAAGGTAAATATGATCATATGATTAAATTTAAGCTTTTTTGTCTTGAATAAGACTTATGATTTAACAGTTATTGCCTACATGGCTTGCTACGTATGCGATTATTAACTGCTCATATGATCAGATAAATAATTGGAAATAATATTTAACTTCTTATAGTAAAAAAATTGATTGTTTTATTAGCGGAGAAAGATTGATGCACTAATACCAATCATATTAAGCTTGTGATTTTCTTGTGCGTAGGAAAATAATTTAAGGATAGCAATTTGATTAACCAGTAGTTGGCTATTGGGATTAAGAGTAATACGGCAAAAGCCAGCGCGATGGTATAAACAGCAAAAGCTAATCAGCTATCAATCCCACGGAGTGGTTGGCGTAAATTTTTTCAAAAGAAAATCAAGCAATACCTTAACCTTGGCAGTTAAATATTTACGATGAGGAAACACTGCATGAATTTGTTGTTTTTTGATTCTATAATTTTGTAAAATAGGCACTAACCTTCCAGCTTTAATATATTCTCCAACCATAAAGCCTGACAATCGAACAATACCTCCGCCGAGAAGTGCGTATTGATATAATGCATCAACGTTATCAGTAAAAAATAAACCATTAACGTCGACAACTTCTCATCATCTTGAACTTTCACAAAAAAAACCTTCAAGCCCGATACCTAAAACTTAACCCACCGGGTGTCGCACCAACGCTAGTTTCACAATAATAAGCCCGTGATTGAGTCCAGTATTATCTGTGAATAGATCAACGATACTTTTCTAGAGAATAATTTAAAGCCCGAAGATACTTATGACGTATCTAAAATGCGTTACTGGATGAAATACCCCGCAACTTAGTTCCGCGCTGATCACGGGGTTTTCTCGATAGATTCGATAAATAGTTCCTTCATTTGGTGTTAACCATCGATAGCTAAAATAGGGTATTGGTCTGACTCCCCAAGCCGCCTAGTTAATCAATTGATCTAACCGATTAGATAAACGTCTTATTTATTCGAACCCTGTTGCTCATAATATTCAGCAACATCTTTCATTTGTTGTTCATTTAGTTCACTCGCAATAACATTCATGATCATAGACTGTCTTTTTTTACTGCTAAAATCCTTCAATTGTTTTAACAAGTACCCCTTATTTTGCCCCGCTAAATTTGGCCAAGTATCATTCACTGTTTTTCCTTGCATACCATGACATGAAATACATGTCGATCGTACATTTTTACCCGCGTTATTAACGTGGGAAGCCGTAGGCTTTACAAAAGGAAGAGAAGCGTAATATTTGGCTACTTTAGCTAAGTCATTTTCAGTGAGGTTTGAAATAACTTCTCTCATAGGTTCATTCTTACGAGATTGATCTTTAAACGCTTTTAGTTGTGACAATAAATACCCCTCTTTTTGTCCTGCTAAATTAGGCCACTTATTATTTTCAGATATACCTAAATCTCCGTGACACGCATTGCAAGTAATCATTAGCGTTTTAATATCGGTATCAGCAATGGATGATGTAGAAAAAACCATAAGGGTGATAGTAACAAAGGGGTAGATAAACCAATTTTTCTGACTTACATTCATAACGCTCTCTCTTGAAAAATTTATCTCAATCGTATGTTAAGGCTCTAACAACAATATTTCTTTCATTAATTTAGCTCTATACTCAACAACTTCCATTAAAGGATTTTCCCTTAATATCTGTACCTCTTGCTCGGTATATGGCTTAAATTCTTTTGGTGCACTGTCCTTACCAAAAAACGGGATCATCCAGTTTAACAATTCAGCCAGCTCTCTACTATTTAAAGCGCTATTAGCCGAACCGGGTACTCTGACTAAGTATTCTCGTCCTTTTGATATTTTTAAAAACTGTCCAACGAGTCCCTTCATATTAGGAACACCTTTGCCGCCACGACCATCACCAACATGACAGCCTTGGCACAGTATTTGGTAATTAAAGAGGGCTCGTCTTTCATTGATAGGCTCAGCAGCATAAACTAACGTTGTTGCCATCCCCAAAAGTAAAACAACAAGTCGAGTTACTATAAACCTCATGGGTTATTTCTCAAATGCTACCCCAACAACGATCGCTGTTGAACAGTGATAAACTGAACTTGTTGCACCTAAACACCAGTTAACATCATTCGACTTATCTGAGCGATATAAAGGTCTATCGCCTTCATCTCGCTGACATAAACACGTTCCACACTGTGTTTTACCACAACAGTCATTGTATGAAATCACATAATTACGACCATCAACCGGATTTCGACAAGTGCCGATCCACGTTATTGGTGACATTTCTGTACCTGGAGGACAAGTGTTATAACTACCGCCACAACAATCACATAAAAAACCATCAACAGCACAATAGCGCCAATAATCACAACTTGACGGATCACCAACCTCTTGTGCTAAAACAGGGGCATCTACCGCTCTTGCCACGGGTAATAAAGGAATAGAAGACACACCAACTAAAGCGGCACCCACACCTTTCATAAACCCACGACGACCATTGGTTTGTGCCACATTACGCGCTTTTTTCTCAAAAAATCGGTCAATAAAGTTCACGATATGCTCCTCTGTTATTTCGCTTGGTATGCTTGATTTTGATTGGCCATATACTCTTGTATAGACGCGACTTGGTGCTCTTTTGCTTCAAATAAGCTATCAATGTGTTCTCTAGAATTAATAATGCCCATTGCGGCGATTTTGCCCTGAGAATCAATCAGTACCGCATACGGTAGTTTGGCAATACCAAAATTTTTCCCTAGCAGTTCAGAAACAATATAGGGATAATTATCAAGCCCCTGCTTCGTAATGTAGCCTTGGTGATCATCATTTTTACCATCACTAGCAAAAACCACATCCACCCAATCAGCCTCAGCATTGGCAGATGATTTTATTGCGGGCAGTAACGTTTTACACACTGGGCATTCAGGAGAAATAAAGAACAATAATTGAGATTTACTGTTTTGTTTAATACCGCCAATTTCAATCAAACCAGAGGGCAATGAAGGCAACATCATTTCAGGCGCCAATTGACCCACTTCAAGCTTTTGATTAATGGCAAGAGCGCCTGCGGGTGCTACGCGCTCATATAACACCCCAATTTGACGCGTTAAGGCATAAATAACAATAGCTAAAGCAACGATAACTACCCACAATATAATGTTCGATATAATTAATAATTCCATACTTTGATTCTACTCTTTAGTTTTTTAGCAAACGCAGTTGCTGGTCGTTGGCAATAAGTTGCTCAATAATTGAGTTCAATAAAATAGCAATCAATGCCACAACAAATGTTATTACTGTCAGGCTAGAAAATTCACTTTGTCCATTGGAAAGGCATAATAAGGTCAGTACTGAAAAGCTTAAATTTCTAACCAATAAACTGCTACTTATTTTTAACTGCCCTGCTGAGCCACCACAACCACAGTCCATATCCAGTTTTCCTCGGTACAGTTGATAAGCCATCATGCTCATATAACCCAATAAGACAGCAACAGTTAATAATGCCGCGAAATAACGAGTACTAGGGATAACCAAGGCAAATGCTAAACCTAATTCAAACACACCAATAAATTTCACCAACCGCTTTATCCATGTCAATTGTTGTTCTTTTCTCAAACTATCATTCACCACTTGATGTAGAGCGAAATATTGAGAGACTAAATTACTGTAGTAATATTCATTAACTTTCGACACCTTATGCCAACCTGCTTGAGCGAAAACCCATAACATAAATAGAGCGCAGGCATCCGATAATATAATGCTTGTCATAATTAATAGGCCTTGTGAATAACAAGCGGAGTGACATTACCAAAACCACTAATATTTTGTATTAACTCACCTGTTTTAGGATTATAAATATCAAGGTTCATTTCACCATTGGTGATAACCATCATGGGGTTATCACCTCGAGTTAATGCAACTGAAGCCGCACCTTTGGCAATTTCAATCACTTTAAATCGGTGTTTTTTCTTTATGTCATAAACCCAAACCTGTGTGCCACCATGGGTTTGTGAACCTTCGTAACCCGCTGGTTTCATAATGACATAAAACAAACCTTGCTCATCACTATCGTTCAGTGCCATACCACTTGGACGCCAATTAGCTTCTCTTTCACTTTGAGTCACTAAACTCCACTGCCCGCCATATTTCGCCACTTCACCACGTAGATCAATTTCATGTATTTTTCCGGTAAAGGACGGAAAGTAAGCAATCCCATCAATGATAGCCGGACGTTCAAAAATCGGTGTTTTATCTGTATCAAAAAAAGGGGCAATACGATGTTGCGACTTTTTAACCCCCTTGTTATCGACTACCGTCGTTAATAAGCCACCATTACTGCAAATCGATGTGATACTTCTTTTCCCTGTTGAAAACGTTAATACGCAGCCGGGAGTGCCGATGGTTTCAACTATTTCCTTAGTGTCTAAATCAACCACGGTAAAAGACGCTGCGGGGCTAAAATTACTAATATAAAGAAATTTTTCATCTGCAGATAACGCCATAGCATGGCGCCTTGGCAACGCTTGTAAACGCGTATCTGTCAATACCATTTCTTTAATCGGTGCCATAGTGGTTTTGTTATAAATAGCCAATATGTCCGTTTTCGGCCCTCTGGCTCCTCGCGCATGGAAAGATTCTACGATATAAAATTCAGGCCGAGTTTTCGCTTGAATAAAATTACCAAGCAAATTTTTATCCGCCGTTCCTTTTATACGTTTAGAGGCTTTAGGCTCAGCAACATCAAGTAGAATCATCTTGCCGCCAAACATGCTCATGAAACTTGATTCATCGACAAACATCCAACTTTCAGGAAACTGCTCTGGTAGCACATTAACATGGCCAGTCTCTTCTATTGGTAATGGAGGCAAATCAGGTCGTGGAGCAACTTCAACAGTGGAAGAAGTTGTAGCATGAGCCGCACCTAATCCACTTGTTGACAAAACCATGCTAGCCACTAAAAATAATTTTTTTAAGAGCGCACAATTTTTCATGTTATTTTCCTTACGCTATTTATAGATATATTCACTACTTTGGGATTCTTAGTGCTTGAATAGATGTGCATTCTTCAAGACCATAAAGACCAAATTCAACACCAAAACCCGACTGTTTAACACCGCCAAAGGGTACATTAGGTTGAACCGCACCATGGGTATTAATCCATACAGAGCCACACTCCATGCGTTTAGCTAGCTCTGTCGCTTTCTCAACATCAGCAGACCAAATAGAGCCACCTAAGCCAGAATCATTTTTATTGGCTTGTTTGATAATATCGTCAACATCGGTATACCTAATGATAGGTAAGATAGGACCAAAAGGTTCTTCATCAACTAAACGACTACCATCGGTTAAGTCAGCAACTATGGTCGGTTCAAAGAAATATCCTTCTCCTGGTATTTTGTTACCACCCGCTAAAATACGACCGCCAGAGGCTTTAGCATTCTCAGCTAAATCCATCACTATTTGTAATTGTTTGGCATTTTGAATTGGCCCTAATTCAACGCCTTCTTCTAAGCCGTTGCCAACTTTGACATTTTTAGCAAGTTTGGCCATCTCTTGGCAAACGTCTTCATAAATAGAATCATGTACATAAAGTCTTTTTAATGCTGCACATGTTTGACCGTTGTTATGAAAACAAGCGCCAAATAATTGTGCGGACACGGCTTCCACATCAACATCAGGCAAAACGATGCCAGCATCATTGCCACCTAACTCTAAAGTAAGACGTTTAAGGTTACCTGCAGCTGATGCCATAATTCTTTTACCGGTAAGCGTTGAACCAGTAAAAACTATTTTATTAACGTCAGGGTGAGCTGTTAATGCTGCACCAACAGCGCCTTCACCCGTAACAACATTTAAAACACCTGCGGGCAATACGCTGTTAGCAAGTTCAACAAAACGCAATGTCGATAAAGGCGTTAATTCTGAGGGTTTAATTACCACGGTATTACCCGAGCGTAATGCCGGAATAACATGCCAAATGGCAATCATTAATGGCCAGTTCCACGGCGTAATAGAACCAATAACACCTAAAGGTTTACGATGTACTTCAATACGTGCTTCTTCATTGTCTTGCACCACGTCAATACCTAGCTCAATATCAGCTGTGGCTTGCGTCCAAGCAATTGCTCCCCCTATTTCCATACCTGAGCCAATACCGTTTAAGCCACCCATTGGCTTTCCTGTTTCGTTAGTCACTAATGCCATTAATTCAGGCATATTTGCTTCTAAAATACCCGCAAGTGCATGCATTTTTTCTTTTCTATGGGTTGACGATGTTTGACTCCACGAAGGAAATGCTTCACGAGCAGCGACAACCGCTTGGTTTAAAATATCAACATCACCCTGTTGACATTGAGCGAATGCTGCACCGGTAGCGGGATTAATGATATCTACGAAAGATTCAGACTGTGGAGTTTTCCCGTTGATAGTCATTTTAAATTGTTGCATATTAATTCCTTACTGCTGAAACTAAACCAATTAAGGTTTTGAATAAAATGCTTTATAACCCTATACATTTTATTGTGTAAATAGCGTTATAAAGACTGAATTGAACGTGTAGTTCACGCTAACACCTAACCGACGAGCGATTTACATAAACGTTCTAAAGTCATATTTTAGATACTGATCGGGCTAGTACTTAAAAATAATTGTATTGAATATTAACGCCGACCCATCTTGGTTTAGCATAAAATTCCTGAGCAAAACCTGCATTCTTAGTAAAATCAAACGAATATACTCGATAATCTTCATCAGTTAAGTTCTTAACAAAGGCAGAAACTTTCAAATTTTCATTAATTTGATAACCAATTCGCGCATTAAATACCGTGTAGGCTTTTTCTGTAGAGAGATCGCTATTAGTAATAGCAAAGAATTGTTCTGCTTGATGATTGAAGTCTAATTGAGCAGAAAGTTCTTCTGTCACTTGATATCTAACAACACCGTTAAGTGTGTATGAAGGAGCAAGTACCATTTCCCTATCGGTAACTGGTCCTACATTCCTCACTTCTACGCTTTCTATATTAGTATCAAGCAGACTTGCGCCTAATTTAACATCCCAATTATCACCTGGTAGCCAAGTCAGTTCAGCCTCAACACCTTTTAAGGTAGCATCTGAATTATTAATAAACTGGCTTAAACCGGCAAAAGTCAACGCTTGGTAATCTTTATAATCATAATAGAATGCACTGGCGTTCAACCTAACATCGCCATCAGCCAACGTTGTTTTAAAACCAGCCTCATAACTCGTTAATTTTTCGGGTTTAAAAGTAACATCTGCTTCTGTAACGCCATCAGTAAAGTCAAGGAAACCACCATTAAAACCACCACTTTTAAAACCGGTAGCCACATTAGCAAAAATCAACGTATCGCTGTCAACTTTGTAATCAAGACCTATTTGCCCAGAAATATCATCATCATCGAGCGAAGTGAACTCTTGAGCAGCAGGATTATCATTCGTAAAATCTAAAAAAGTATTCGTCCCTGGATAGTCTGAACCAAAACCAAAGCCACAAACATCACCTGCAGGAATGATACAAGAGTTCAACACAGCATCAGGCACAGTATCTGCTCTATTTTGATAATGCATAGTCCGCTCTTCAGTCGTATAACGTAAACCTGCCGTTAGCGTTAACTTGTTATTTAATGATTTTTCTATTTGACCAAAAAATCCGTAAGACTCGGCTTCTTGAACATAGTCAACATCATAGTTTAGAAAAGGCAGATAATCGGGGCCAAACGTTCCTGCTGGTGCGCCAGTAATACCATCAATAACAGGTCCAGGATAATTGATATCCAGATCTAAACTACCAACCACTTTGTTTTCAAAATAATACGCACCAACGATCCACTGAATCGACTCTGTTGAGCCAGAAAACCTGAACTCTTGGCTAAATTGTTCAATGTCAGAACCAAAGGTTGGAACCACACCATCATTAGGACCAACATCGGCATCTTCTTTATGTGCTTTTTCAACATTTTCAACCGCTGTAATTGAATTAAAATCAAAATAATCTGTTGTCCAATTTAATGCCACTGAAAAACCGTCTGAGTCAATTTTTAAAATACCTTCCCTACTATAATCACCTGCAAAATGATCACCATCAGTATCAGCATAACCAAAGAAATCTGTTGCTGTACCACCGTTACCATCATCAGTCGCTAAATGCTGGTATTGCGCTGCACTTGCATCTGCTTTACCACCATGTACATTTATCGATGCAGTAAAATTATCGGTAATATCATAATCGAGTAGGAAACGATAAGCTTGGCTATCCGCCTTATTACCATCAGGGCCGATTCTATTTTCTACATAACCATCATGTTGATTGGTTGCGATAGAAAGGCGACCTCTAAGATCGTCCGTTAAGCTCCCACCAATAGCCGCTTCTGTTTTTATTTGGTTATGTTCTGCAAGCGTTAAGTCTAAGAGTATTTCCGTATCTTCTGTCGGTTTACTTGAAATAAAATGTACTAAACCACCCGTAGCATTTCTGCCGTATAATGTTCCTTGCGGGCCCCTCAGTACCTCAACTCTTTCTAAGTCAAATAATTGAAACGTTAATCCTGGCATTGCTGATTGGTAAACTTCATCACGATATACTGCGATAGGACCCTCATTGTTGTCATTAAAATCGTTCAGACCAACACCGCGTAAACTAATGGAAGGATTATTGCCCTCGCCCACTGGCGTACCAATATTTAGTCCTGGAGTTTGTGCCGCAATATCAACACTATCAGTCATGTTAAGCTCTCTAAGCCCTTCGCCCGAAAAAGCAGTGACAGACACACTTACTGATTGTAAGTCTTGAGATCTTTTTTTAGCTGTGATTTCTATTTTTTCAAATACTCCATTCTCTTTTGCTTCAATAAACGGGCTGACACTGAGTGACAGAGAAATGGCTATCGCTAACGATAATTTATTGCGGTTCATAATTTATTCCTGTTTTTATAATACTTATTGATAATTTTTATTTACTGTTCATCAGTTACAACTCTACGCCCACTTTTACATGATAATTCACGTTATTTTTACAGTTCACATCCATATTTTACCGGAAACAACATTTTGTTAAATATTATTCATGGTCATTTATTCATCTAAAATATGTGTTTTTTACCAATAAAAAACTAAGAGGCATTAAATCTCAGACAACCGACTAGGGTATATATTTCACAGAGACATCAGCTTTTTGGTGATTTTTGCGCGCTGTTTTGGTCTTAAAAGAGCACCTTATCTCCACAAACAAGCACATCTATTATTTACAGATATATTTATTTGTGGATTGTTTTTTCTTAGAAAGAGTACTTAGCAGAGAACTGAACACGGCTCATATCACCGCTGTTTCCGTTACTTTTTTCAAGTTTACCGTAAATATACTCACCACCTAATGTTAGCTTAGGAACCGGCGAAAAGAGCAAGTTTGCGTGAATGCTTTGTGATTTTTCATTGTAAACACCAGCAGCTGCATCGGCATCAGCATCATAAATAGCGTAACCTAACGTAGAGCGAGTCGTGTCATTCCAAAAATGACGATAACCAATATTAGCAGCAGTTTGATCAATAGTTGCTAGCTCGTTGTTTCCATCCACATAAGCATCAGCGTTTAATGCTAACCCAAGATAGCGACCTAAACCTTTACCCGAGGTAACCGTAAAACGTATATCATCCTTACCCACAGATTTTATGCGACCAGAGATACTAACACCACCAGCACTTTCTGAAGAATCTACACCTAAACCTGCATCTTTGTACTTCAATTGACGTACAATACCAGCAACAGAGACATTACCCCAATCGCCTTTGAAACCGTATCTGGCGATTAAATCAGGAACACTGCTATCATTAACTTGATCACGGCCAACAACAGTCTCCGGGTTTTCAAGTGATACTGATAGTGGTCCATTAGTATAACGAACTTGCATTTGGCGTGTATCAATCATACCTTCAGAAAGCGCAAAGAAATCGAGTGTTTCAGCGATAGCTGAGCCATTAAGTGCGTTAGTCCACGTTTGACCAAATTTCCACTTACCGTATGTTATTACCGCATGACGTAAATCGACACCACTGCGGTTAGTTGTTTTTTCACCATTTGAGGTGGCTGAGCCAGGACCAAAATCCATTTCAATAAAACCTTTAAGTGTTCCACCATTAGCCAACTTCGTTGAACTACCAATATTGAAACGAGATTGTTTCGCATGAGAATTAAACTTCACCCCCTCACTGGTGTTGGTTGAGCCAGCTGCTCGCGTAGGCACTAATGCTGGAATATAGAAATCGTCAATTGCATCTACCGGGGGAATTCCGTCATTGTAGTCAGTAAACATAGTATCAATTTTAATAAAACCATGAACACCAATCGTTGTTTCCCCTACTTTAATGTCTTGTGCCTGAACTGCTGTTGCGCCTGATAATGCAACTAGAGTAGCCAGTGTTATTGTCTGTTTTTTCATTTTGTTTCCCTTAGATATTATTAGATTATTATAAGTATAAATTTCAAGAGTAATAAACTCAGGACGCCTGAAGACAAATAGATCTAAATAGCATCTATTTGACTAATGGAATAATTAACAGTGGTCTTTTTGTGTTTAGCATGACCTTATTTGCCGTAGAGCCAGAGAAAAATTGTCCTACTGCTGAATGAGTACGGGTTCCCATAACAATCACATCGGCGTCAATTTCATTTGCTACTTTAAGGATAGTTTCCCAAGCAACACCTTCTTCAATGCGTGACTTTATTTTACTGATATCAAGACTGTCATGAAATTCAATTTCTTGGTCGAAAAATTGACCAATACGTCGTTCAATTTTATTTTTTAAATCAACTAAACTTTTTTGATAGATCCCTTCAACATCTTTAGTGTCAACAAGGTTTTTAATGAGATTTTGTGCTGAGCTAGATAATGGCTCTAATATGTGTAAATACGTTACTTCAGAATCATATTTGCCACATAAACTCATTGCTGCACGAAAAGCCGGTCTTGAGCCTTTTTCTATATCAGAGGCATAAAGAACTTTATTGATTTTTGTTTTACTTGTCATGATATCCCTTCCGGTTTTATAATTATCGATAGAGCCAAATAGGTAAGGCTAA
>TARA_R110001583_G_scaffold61767_7_pt1 | contig 20515 bp, 16 predicted proteins | sample TARA_R110001583 | Tara Oceans TARA_R110001583 (sample SAMEA4398432) | marine metagenome | biome: Polar Biome; feature: [MES] marine water layer (ENVO:01000295) within the mesopelagic zone...; material: water (ENVO:00002006), including particulate matter (ENVO:01000060) such as...... | reverse complement strand
AAAGTCAAGAAAAGTTCAACACCAAATACGTGCAATTAATTAAAACAATTATCTATAACTTTACCAATAATCTCACAAAACATAATGATAAAAATATTATTGCTTTCAGACACCCATAGTTTTATTGATGATGCTATATTGAAATACGTAAAAGAAGCTGATGAAGTTTGGCATGCTGGTGATATTGGCGATATAAATGTATCTGATTCAATTAAAAGACTAAAACCACTTCGAGCCGTTTATGGTAATATTGACAATACAATGGTTCGCTCTGAATATCCAGAAAACAATCGATTTATGTGCGAAGATGTGGATGTTTGGATAACTCATATTGGTGGCTATCCTAAAGCATACAATGCGAAAATTAAAGATGAAATAAAAAAGAATCCTCCAAACCTGTTTATTTGTGGCCATTCCCATATTTTAAAAGTAATGCCCGATAAAAGTTTGAATCTGCTTCATATGAATCCTGGTGCTGCTGGGAAACATGGGTTTCATAAAGTTCGCACTATGTTACGCTTTACAATTCATGGAAGTAAAATTGATAATTTAGAAGTTATAGAATTCTCCCATCCCTAGCTCTTCCCTAAGGGAAGGACTTCCTCACTGTCGTGAAATTTTGCTATAAATGAAAAAATTATAATACTCCGCAACAGTTTCCCTCCTTTGGAAGGATTAAGGGAGGAACTAAAAAACCCAAAGCTTTCACTTTGGGTTTTAACGCACTAATACTACTAAGATGTTAGGTTTATCGCAACCGATCTACAGATTTTACGAGATCTTCATCCTTCTTAATGGCCTTATTGGCTAAAACCAATAATACGATAGAAATAATAGGAAGAAACATCCCAATACCTTTCTCAGAAACAATGGTTTCTCCAGATACATTTAGAGATTGATACACAAAAAATCCTAGTAAAAAAAAGTTTAATATGATGTTAAGTCGCCCCAAAACAAATTGAAGCTTCCTTTTTTTGAACATAAAAATTGACATTAATGATAAGGCAGCTGAGCCTAAAAACAAACTTAAGTACAATAGATTATTGGCTGCATACACAACAACGCCTTCTTTTGTTTGCCATAATTCAAATAAAAAAATCAATCCTGCAGAAATTCCTGTGGCCAGAATAAGATATACGGTTTGTATGCGTTGTAACATTTACTTTTAAAAATCTAGATGGCAAAAATAATGGTTTCTTTTATAAAATTCACTTAAAAAATTAAAATAAAGTTGTATTATTGCATTATAATTCTCAACACCCACTTAGGTAGGTTGTCAATTCTTCAGATTAAAAATCTATTTTTTCATAACAAAACAAACCTATATTCAAATTAAAATATTCAAGTAAACACCAAATGTTTGAAATTTCACAATTAAACGAAAAGAAACTCTCTGAATTACAGGAGATTGCCCAAAAATTGAACGTTCCAAAGTACCGTTCCTTAAAAAAATCAGATCTAGTTTACCAAATTTTAGATCATCAAGCCACAAATCCAAAAGCTGTCACCGACGCTATAAAACCATTGGAGTCGACCACAGAAAAAAGGCCAGTATTGAAACGTCCGAAAAAACCAAGAGCACGTATTCAAAAACCTTCTGATAATCTTCCGAATAAAAAAGAGGAACAGCTTGAAAAAAATATAGTGCCTGAAGTTCAAAACACACCGGTTGCTCCTGTTGAAACTAACGCGGATGAAAATCAAAATTCCGAACCAACAATTAAACCCAAACCTAGTAAGGACAAGCAACCACGAGATAATCAAAAGAATCACCCAAAAAGAGAGCCCAATCCGAACAAAAATCCTAACAAAAACCCAAATACCGGAAACGTAAATAATGGGAATAAAGATAGCAGAAACCGTTATCGTGAGCCGGATTTCGAGTTTGATGCCATTATTGAAAGTGAAGGTGTTTTAGACATCATGCAAGATGGGTATGGATTTTTAAGATCATCAGATTACAATTATTTGTCGTCACCAGATGATATTTATGTGTCGCAATCACAAATTAGATTATTTGGTTTAAAGAAAGGTGATACCGTTCTTGGGCATGTAAGACCGCCAAAAGAAGGTGAAAAGTACTTTCCATTAATTAAGGTTATAAAAATTAATGGTCAAAATCCAGATGTTGTTAGAGATCGCGTTTCTTTTGAACATTTAACACCGTTATTCCCCAAGGAAAAATTTAATATTGCTGAAAGGCAAAGCACTATTTCTACACGGATTATGGACTTGTTTTCTCCAATAGGAAAAGGACAACGAGGCATGATTGTGTCGCAGCCAAAAACAGGCAAAACCATGCTTCTTAAAGATGTTGCAAACGCTATTGCAGCCAATCATCCAGAAGTTTATTTAATGATTTTATTAATTGATGAACGGCCTGAAGAGGTGACGGATATGCAGCGTAATGTAAGAGGTGAAGTAATCTCTTCAACCTTTGATAAAGAAGCTCACGAACACGTTAAAATTGCAGATATTGTTCTTGAAAAAGCAAAACGTTTGGTAGAATGTGGTCATGATGTTGTTATCTTGTTAGATTCCATTACCCGTTTGGCAAGGGCCTATAATACAGTACAACCAGCTTCTGGTAAAATATTAAGTGGTGGTGTGGATGCCAATGCCTTGCACAAACCAAAACGTTTCTTTGGTGCAGCACGTAACATTGAAAATGGTGGTTCATTAACAATCATTGCAACTGCGTTAACTGAAACCGGATCTAAAATGGATGAAGTTATCTTCGAAGAATTTAAAGGAACCGGTAATATGGAATTACAATTGGATAGAAAAATTTCTAACCGTAGAATTTTCCCAGCTATCGACCTTACCTCTTCTAGTACACGTCGGGACGATTTATTATTGGATGCCAATACCATTCAAAGAATGTGGGTTATGCGTAAATATTTAGCCGATATGAACCCTGTTGAAGCCATGGAGTTTATTAACGATCGTTTTAAACAGACCAGAAATAATGAAGAGTTTTTAGTCTCCATGAATGGATAAAAACAATTCACATAAAATAAAATGGGGCTGTCTAAAAAGTTTAGTTTTACGTCATTGCGAGGAACGAAGCAATCTTTAAGTTTCTAGTAATCAATAAACAGATTACTTCACTGCGTTCGTAATGACGACTAATTTTAACTTTTTAGACAGCCTCTTTTTATGGCGTTACCCTTAAACTTTCGCTTACGCTCAAGGTAAACCGGTCACGCTTTACGTTTTTATCTTTTTAAAACTATTAGTAATTGCAATAAGTATCCCAGTAGGTTTCGTGCCGAAAATAATCATAATTTAAACAAACTAACCCAAATTGTTTTTAAAAAGAATGCCACTATAATCGCTAACGCTATTAAAACTTCAAACAAAATTTATAAAACAAAAAAAGCCTCTCCAATATGAGAAGCTTTTCAATATTAATTATAACTTTAAATCCAATTAAAGTGCAGCAACGTGTTTTGCCAAACCAGATTTAAGGTTAGCCGCTTTATTGGCATGAATGATGTTTTTCTTTGCCAATCTATCTAACATTGAGACAATAGAAGGGAATAACGCTTCAGCCTCTTTTTTATCTGTTAGCTCACGCAATTTCTTTACTGCATTACGAGTTGTTTTATGTTGATATTTATTTACAACGCGCTTAGCTTCGCTACTTCTAATTCTCTTTAACGCTGACTTGTGATTTGCCATTGGTTTTTTTTTAATATTAAAATTGTAGCCCGTAGGGGAGTCGAACCCCTCTTACCAGGATGAAAACCTGGCGTCCTAGCCGATAGACGAACGGGCCATTTGATTATAACACAATCTGTTTAATTTTTAAATAGTAAACCTGCAGTGTTTTTCAAATAACGTTCAATGTTTCCATTGCGGATGCAAAAATACAACTATTTTTAAATGTCGCAATAGCTAGATAATATTTTTTTAAAAAAAATAAATTAATAGGCTTTTGCGAACAAAACTCGGCGTTTTGATGGCATTCCTGTATATACACAAATACCTGCTTCTTCCTTATTATCCAATGGAATGCATCTAATTGTCGCTTTTGTAAGCTCTTTTATTTTTGATTCAGTTTCATTCGTTCCGTCCCAATGGGCAGAAATAAATCCACCTTTACTTTCTAAAATATTAGTAAACTCTTCAAACGTATCTACTTTAGTTATATGAGAATCTCTATATACCATTGCTTTATGGAATAAATTCTTTTGAATTTCATCTAATAATCTTTTTACTGTGGCAGTTAGATCGTTTAACGCAATTACCTCCTTGGTCAATGTGTCACGTCTGGCTATTTCAACCGTCCTATTCGCCAAGTCTTTTGGTCCAATAGCAATTCGCAGTGGCACACCTTGTAATTCGTGTTGTGCAAATTTAGCACCAGGTCTATGCGTGGTACGGTTATCATATTTCACAGAAATACCTTTGGCTCTTAGATTAGATACTATATTATCAGCAATTTCTGAAATAGCTTTTAAATCGTCCTCACTTTTATAAATAGGAACTATAACAACTTGGTTTGGTGCTAAACTTGGTGGCAAAACAAGTCCGTTATCATCACTATGGGTCATAATTAAAGCGCCCACCAATCTTGTAGATACACCCCAAGACGTTGCCCAAACATACTCTTGCTTACCTTCTTTATTTGCAAATTTAACATCAAAAGCTTTGGCAAAGTTTTGACCAAGGAAATGAGACGTTCCCGCCTGCAATGCTTTTCCATCTTGCATTAAGGCCTCAATGCAATAGGTTTCTTCTGCTCCGGCAAATCGCTCACTTTCTGTTTTAACACCTTGTATTACAGGAATAGCCATAAAATTCTCTGCAAAGGTAGCATACACATTATTCATTAGTTTTGCCTCTGCTAATGCTTCTGCTTTGGTTTCATGCGCGGTATGCCCTTCTTGCCACAAAAACTCTGCGGTACGCAAAAACAAACGGGTACGCATTTCCCAGCGTACAACATTAGCCCATTGATTTATTAATAAAGGCAAATCACGATACGATTGAATCCAATTTTTATAGGTATTCCAAATAATGGCTTCGCTTGTTGGCCTTACAATTAATTCTTCTTCTAGCTTAGCATCTGGATCAACTCTCAATTTTCCTGGTCTATCAGGATCTGTTTGTAATCGATAATGGGTTACTATGGCACATTCTTTCGCAAACCCTTCTGCATTTTTTTCTTCGGCCTCAAATAGACTTTTTGGAACGAATAATGGAAAATATGCGTTTTGATGACCTGTTTCTTTAAACATTTTATCCAATTCTGCTTGCATTTTTTCCCAAATAGCATAACCGTATGGTTTTATTACCATACAACCTCTAACGGCCGAATTCTCGGCCATATCTGCCTTTACCACAAGTTCATTATACCATTTTGAATAATCTTCCGTTCTAGTTGTAAGTTTTTTGCTCATATTAGTCTTTTGGCACAAAAATTGCGATTTATATAAATATAAAAATAGTTCAGCAAAACTAACTATTTTTGTTATGTTCAACAATAAAATAATAGAGATATGCGATTTATTAACAGCTTAAAACGAAAAATGCCATTTATAGCAATTCTAGGATTGTTATTTGGTTTATCATCATGTGGTTCTTATCAATATGTTGGTGTTGATAATGATGGCATTTACGGATCATCATATCCCAATAACGGCTACCAAGAAACAGTTGTTGAGGTGCAAAACAACCCCAAAACCAACAATTACTATAAAAATTATTTCAGAGAAAAATCATTAGAATATAGCGGCATGGCAAATGGAGAAGTTTTTACTGATATTGATTCCTATAAAAATAATACTGTTGAAAATGATTCTATAGATAACAACTATCAAGGTTATGGAGGTTGGGGACAAAATAATAGTTCTGTAAGTATTAATATTTCTCCTAGTTATGGTTTTAATAGTTATTGGGGCTACTACCCATATGACTATTGGGGATATGGCTATAATTCTTGGGGCTATTACAATCCTTGGTATTCGCCTTATTATTACGGCGGATTTTACGGAGGTTATTACAATACTTGGGGATATTATAATCCATACAGCTATTATAACTACGGATATGGCTACCCATATTATGGAGGTGGCTATTATGGTGGTTATGGCAGGAGAGGGTTGTCCTACAGTGCTACAAGACGTGGTAGTTTGTCATCAAATTACAACACAAACTTATCAAATAGCAGAAATAGTTATTCAAGAACCTCAAACTATTCAACGTCTCGGAGAGGTTCGGTAAATTCTAATTCCAATACGGTTAATAGATATAATAGCTCTAGCCCTAGAGTCTATACAAATTCCCAGAGAAGATCGGCAAGTGTTTCGTCTCCAACTGCAAATTCAACAAATCGATCGTCCTCGGTTGGAAGAAGTTCTAGGTCGTCGTCGTCTACAAACAACAGAAGCTACAATACGAGAAGAAGTTCTGGAAACAGTAGTCCTAGCTACTCAAGACCCTCTTCAGGTAGCTATAGTTCAGGAAGTAGGGGCGGTTCATCATCTTCAGGCAGTAGAGGCGGTTCATCATCTTCAGGTAGAAGAGGTCGTTAAATAACTTAAAAAGAAAAAAAGAACACTATATGAAAAAGTTAAGCTTATTATTCATAGGTATGCTATCAATGCCCTTAATGTACGGTCAGGATATTACAGATGCCCTTAGATATTCTCAAGATGAAATTCAAGGAACAGCTCGTTTTAGGGCCTTAAGCGGTGCGTTTGGCGCACTTGGCGGCGATATGAGTGCCGTTGGTTTAAATCCTGCCGGATCTGCTGTCTTTACAAAAAGCAATATGTCTTTTAGTTTGTCTAATTTAGACACAAAAAATAACGCACAGTATTTTAATGGGTTTAATAGTACATCAAACACCAAATTTGATTTTAATCAAGGCGGGGCTGTATTTGTGTTTGCAAATAACAACTCGAGTTCTCCATGGAAAAAATTTTCACTGAGTATTAACTATGATAAAACCAATAATTTTAATGATAATTGGTTTGCTTCGGGTACAAATACCAATAACAATTCTGTTGATTTTTATTTCTTAGAATATGCTAATGGCTTAAGATTAGATGAAATTTCTGCTTTAGATGGAGAATCCTATTCCCAAGCTTACTCTGATATTGGTAATATTTATGGTTTTGCAAATCAGCAAGCCTTTTTAGGATATGAGTCTTATATTTTAGAGCCAGACACCAATGATGATGCTAACACCATGTACACGTCCAATTTAGGAAACGGTACATTTAACCAACAATATACCTATGCCTCAAGTGGCTATAATGGCAAAATTACATTTAACGCGGCATTTCAATATGATGAAAATTTATATTTGGGAGTAAATTTAAATTCCCATCTTATAAATTTCGACCGGTTTACACGGTTATTGGAGAGCAATTCGAATTCAGCTTCTTTGATAAACCAAATAAATTTTGAAAATACACTATCTACGACTGGATCAGGTTTTTCGTTTCAACTGGGTGGAATTATGAAACTAAGTCCTGAATTTAGATTAGGGCTCGTTTACGATTCTCCAACTTGGTATACTATTTCTGAAGAAACAACACAATACATTTCAACCGTTTCAGGAACAGATAGCCCAATTATTATTGACCCACAAATTGTAAATATTTATCCTGACTATAAGCTTCAAACACCAGGCAAATTAACCGGTAGTTTAGCTTATGTTTTTGGTGAGCAAGGCTTAATTAGTTTTGATTATTCGATAAAAGATTACAGTACAACAAAATTTAAACCTATTTCAGATCCGGTATTTGTAGATCAAAATAATGTTATCAGTTCTAACCTAACATCGGCTTCCACTTACAGAATTGGTGGTGAATACAAACATAAACAATTTAGTTTTAGAGGTGGGTATCGTTTTGAGGAAAGCCCTTATAAAGACAGTATCACTGTTGGGGATCTTAACGGATATTCTGTAGGCCTTGGTTATAGTTTTGGAAACACAAGGTTAGATGTTACTTATGATCAATCCAAACGCAATTCAAATTACCAATTATACAATGTAGGCTTGACCGATAGTGCCAATATTGACACAAAAATTTCAAATATTACAATGTCTTTAAGTTTTAACATATAACAACATTTTAAATAGACACATAATACAAAGCTTGGATTTTTACAGTCCGGGCTTTATAATTTTAAATGAATTATTTCTCTTTAAAATGTAAACTATTAATTGTTTGCCAATTCAAAACATAACAAAAGTGAATTACTTATCTTTGCACACTATAACCTGATTTTTGTAACAAATGAGAATTGATAACAACATAGACGAATTTGAAGCTTTAGGAAACAATCACGTTGGTACGTCTTCAAATACACCCATGAGAAGTGATGCTTTTAAACTTTCAAATGATGAAAAGATTGATATTATCAAAGATGATGTGCGTCACATTATGGAAACATTAGGACTTGATTTAAGTGATGACAGCCTTAACGGTACTCCAAACAGAGTGGCTAAAATGTTTGTTAAAGAACTGTTTGGTGGATTGGACCCCAATAAAAGACCAAGTGCTTCCACTTTTGAGAACAAATACAAATATGGTGAGATGTTGGTTGAAAAAAACATAACAGTGTATTCAACCTGCGAGCATCATTTACTGCCAATAGTGGGTAAAGCACATGTTGCTTATATTTCAAATGGAACGGTGGTTGGCTTATCAAAAATGAATAGAATTGTTGATTATTATGCCAAACGACCTCAGGTTCAAGAACGATTAACGATTCAAATAGTTAAAGAACTTCAAGAGGCTTTAAATACTAAAGATGTTGCTTGTATCATTGATGCTAAACATTTATGTGTCAATTCTAGAGGGATCAGGGATGTTGAAAGCAGCACAGTAACCTCTGAATTTGGTGGAAAATTCAAAGAGAAAGCAACACGCAGAGAGTTTTTAGATTACATTAAATTAGATACCAAGTTTTAGTTAAAACACCAAAACATCGCAATGCAACTTTACAAGCATAATCAAATAAAATTATACAATTCACTTACCGGACAAAAAGAAACATTTAAACCAATTAATGAAGGTCATGTTGGTATGTACGTTTGTGGCCCAACGGTTTATAGCAATGTTCATTTAGGGAATGTTCGAACCTTTATGTCTTTTGATGTTATCTTCAGATATTTAAAACATCTTGGATTTAAAGTGCGTTATGTTAGAAATATTACAGACGCAGGTCATTTGGAAAATGATGCCGATGTAGGTGAAGATCGTATTGCCAAAAAAGCGCGTTTAGAGCAAATTGAGCCCATGGAAGTGGTTCAACGTTACACAGTGGATTTCCATAACATATTAAACACCTTTAATTTTTTGGCACCAAGTATTGAGCCTACTGCTACTGGTCATATTATCGAACAGATTGAACTTATTAAAACCATTCTTGAGAATGGATTTGCATACGAAATAAACGGATCTGTATATTTTGATGTTCATAAATTCAATGAAACACATGAGTACGGTAAATTGAGCAAGCGTAGACTTGAAGATTTAATTCACAACACCCGTGAATTAGATGGGCAATCTGATAAAAAGAATCCTCAGGATTTTGCCCTTTGGAAAAAAGCCGAACCGCAACATATTATGCGCTGGCCATCGCCCTGGAGCGATGGGTTTCCGGGTTGGCATTTAGAATGTACTGCGATGAGCACCAAATACCTTGGTGAGCATTTTGATATTCATGGTGGTGGAATGGATTTAAAATTTCCACATCACGAATGTGAAATTGCACAAAACGAAGCTGCTAAAGGACAACCGCCTGTTAATTACTGGATACATGCCAATATGCTGATTATGAATGGCAAAAAAATGGCCAAATCAACAGGTAATTTTATTTTGCCAGGTGAAATTTTCACTGGAAACAATGCAAACATCACCAAAGCCTTCTCCGCTAGTGTGGCTCGTTTTTTTATGTTACAGGCCCATTACAGAAGTATATTGGATTTTACCAATGGTGGTTTATTGGCAAGTGAAAAAGGTTTTTATAGACTCATTGATGCCATTAATGTATTGGATAGTTTAAAATCGTCAGCAATTTCTACCATTGACATAAGCAAATGGAAACAAAGTTGTTATGCCGCCATGAATGATGATTTTAACACCCCGGTTTTAATAGCTAATCTATTTGAAGGTGTAAAATATATCAATCAAATTAAAGATGGTTCAGCAACTATTTCTGCTGCCGATTTAATCACTTTAAAAGAAACTATAAAGGCTTTTGTATTTGATATTCTAGGATTAGAAAACACCGCAAAAAATGAAACCGGAACTGATAAATTGTCTAGAACTGTTGAAGTCTTGATTAAATTGAGACAAGAAGCCAGAGCGAATAAAGATTTCGCCTTATCAGATAAAATTCGTGATGAATTAACTTCAGTCGGTATTGAACTTAAAGATGGCAAAGAAGGCACTACGTTTAGCCTATCCTGAATCCTTTCCAAAGGAAAGGACTTTTAAAAGTTTTTCATTTAACTTTTATTGCAGAATAAATATCTTAACCTTAAAATAGGTTCCTGCCTTCGCAGGAATGACACATGAAAAAAATACTCATAGCTCCCTTTTTGTTTTTGATAAAAGCGTATCAAGTATTGATATCCCCATTAACGCCTGCAACGTGCAGATATGAGCCAACCTGTTCGCATTACGCTAAAGAAGCTTTAGTGAAACATGGTTTTTTAAAAGGTGGTTGGTTAGCTTTAAAACGTATTTTTAGTTGTCACCCTTGGGGAGGTTCAGGATACGATCCTGTACCTTAATGAGCACGTCATCCTATGTTTGCACAGATGAATTATGTTAATGTTTAACTTTAGCTGGGTTAAATAAAAAGATTACTTCAGTCGTTCCTCCTTCGTAATGACGATAAAAAAGTTATGGCGAATATTGTAAAGCACAGTTGATTTCAATTTACTTTATTGGCTTTGTAAAAATTTCCACTACATTCGTTTAACGTCTGATATAAATCATTAAAAACATATTTGCGACAATGTGGAAAAACCTACACCAGAATTTATCAAAAATTGGATGAACAATAAACTGGGATAAAAAGCCAGTTGTCGTGCATAAGCTATGGCTTGGTCTGTGCACATTTGGAAAATCCTACAGATTTTCCTTTGGTTCGTTTTCTTTTTTAGTGAGTTAGTTGCTTTCTCACATAACTATACAAAAAGGTTAAACGAAATAAGCACTTTTACTTATTAGGAATCAGTTTCAAAATCTCTAAAACAAAGGTCCAGTATTTTTGAACGGATGAAATTTGTGCGCGCTCATCTGGTGAATGCGCCCCTTTGATGTTTGGTCCAAAACTAATCATATCCATATCTGGGTAATTAGTCCCTAAAATACCACATTCCAAGCCGGCATGACATGCTGCTACATGAGGCTTTTTACCATTTAAATCCTCATATAATTTGGACATAATTTTCAAAATAGCAGAATCCATATTGGGCGCCCAACCAGGATAATCACCAGAGAACTCGACTTCACAACCTGTTAGCTCAAAACAAGCGCGTAAAGTATTTGCCAAATCCATTTTAGAGCTTTCTACTGAAGATCGTGTTAAACAGGCTATTTTAATATTGCCTTCTTTTGCCACTACCCTAGCGATGTTGTTTGAGGTCTCAACCAAATCCGGTATATCCGCACTCATTCTATACACACCGTTTTGCGCAGCATACAAAGCTCTTGTTAACCCTTCTTGAACACCTAAATCCATCATTGTTTTAGGTGTTTCAGTTTTAGAAAATGTAATTTCTAAATCAGGCTCCTTGGTTTTTAGCTCCGTTTTTATAGCATCCGCCTGTTCCTTCATTTCTAAAATAAAAGCATCTTCATTCATCAAATCAATAGCAACCAAAGCATTGCTTTCTCTTGGAATGGCATTGCGCAAACTACCACCGTCGATTTCAGAAATGCGCAATCCAAAATTCTCAAAACCATCAAACAACAAACGATTCATTATTTTATTGGCATTCCCTAATCCTTCGTGAATTTGCATCCCAGAATGACCTCCTTGCAGCCCTTTCACAGTTATTTTAAAGCCCATCTTAAATTCGGGCGTTTCTTCTCCATTATAGGTTCTTGTGGCCGTGACATCAATCCCACCAGCACATCCAACTCCTATTTCATCATCTTCTTCGGTATCTAAATTCAATAAGATCCCACCGGAAAGCAAACCTCCTTTTAAACCCATTGCACCGGTCATACCGGTTTCTTCATCAATAGTGAATAAAGCTTCTATTGCTGGGTGTGCAATATCCGTGCTTTCTAAAATGGCCATAATGGTGGCAACTCCTAACCCATTATCGGCTCCAAGCGTGGTGCCTTTTGCGCGTACCCAATCGCCATCTACGAACATATTAATACCTTGCGTATCGAAATCAAAATTGGTGTCATTGTTTTTTTGATGTACCATATCTAAATGCGACTGCAACACAACCGTGGTTTTCGATTCCATTCCTATGGTAGCAGGTTTTTTTATAATCACATTACCTACTGAATCTACCAAGGTTTTAAGATCAAGTTTTTCGCCAAAATCTTTAATAAATGCAATGACACGCTCTTCTTTTTTCGATGCTCGTGGTACCGCATTCAAATCAGCGAATTTATTCCATAGTTGTTTTGGTTCAAGCAGTCTTATTTCTGAATTCATGATATTATTTTTAGTTTAACAAAGGTAATATAACTATTGAGGATTAATAAACATTTTCCTATTTTTGAAGCATGTTTAAAAGCAAAAGACCCATTATTGCGCTTTCAATAATTCCACAATATTTTTTGATAAAATGGGTATCTCATTATCCGGAGTTTATTGAAACTTATTATAGCAATGGTATCTACCCATATATTTCAAAAGGATTCAGATATATGCTGGGTTGGTTACCTTTTTCATTTGGTGATGTTATGTACGCATTGGCCATTATCTATATTTTTAGATGGACAATTAAAAATTTTAAAAAACTTAAAACAGATACTAAAAACTGGCTTTTGGATGTGTTTTCCGCGATATCAATTGTCTATTTTGCATTTCATTTGTTCTGGGGCTTAAGTTATTACCGTTTACCACTTTATAAAAGTCTGAGTTTAAAATCTCACTACACCACAGAGCAACTTGTTGATGTCACCAAAAAACTAATTATTGTATCCAATAAAATACATGCTGAAATCAATAAAAATGATACATTACCCATTGATATTCCTTACAGCAAGTCTACTATTTTAAAAATGGTTCCCCTAGGTTATACTAATTTAGAAAAACAATATCCACATCTTGAATACCATCCAAAAAGCATTAAAAAATCGTTATTCAGTTTGCCATTAACGTATATGGGATTTAGTGGTTATTTAAATCCGTTAACCAATGAATCGCAAGTTGATGCCTTAATACCAAAATATATTTTTCCTACCACTGCGCTTCACGAAATTGCACATCAGTTAGGATATGCTGCCGAAAACGAGGCCAATTTTATTGGGTGTTTGGCCGCTATTGATCATGACGATATTTATGTAAAATATTCAGGTTATACGTTTGCTCTACGTTTTTGTTTGAATGAAATCTATAGACGTGATGAAACCTTATTTGACTCTCTTTCGGAAACCGTTAATAAAGGTATCTTAAAAAATTATAAGGAAATACGACTTTTTTGGGAAGACTATGCGAATCCAGCGGAACCTCTTTTTAAAATAACCTATAGTTCTTTTTTAAAGGCCAACAAGCAAGACAAAGGGATGGAAAGCTATAATTATGTTGTGGCTTTATTGGTTAATTATTTTGAAAGCACTTCTTTATAATAAGTTAAAATAAAATCAATAAGTCAATAACTTTAGCATAAAGTTTTATATTTAGAGACTAAATTCAAACAATTTAATTTATGACAAAAAAACACTTGGTATTAATTACTGTTTTATGCACTTTGGCATTAAGTGCACAAGATTATTTTCCAAAAAATGATGGCGTAACCGTGAATAATACAAATTATACCGCTATCACAAATGCAAAGATTTTTATAACCCCTACTCAGGTAATTGAAAGTGGGTCTCTACTTATTAAAGATGGTAAAATAGTAGGTTCCGGAACGTCTGTTTTCATTCCTAAAAACTCAGTGGTTATTGATATTAAAGGAAAAAGTATTTATCCTTCTTTTATTGATCTTTATTCTGATTTTGGCGTCGAAAAGCCGAAGCGTTCTACTTCAAGAAGCAGAACAGCACAGTACGATGCCACACGAACAGGCTATTATTGGAACGACCACGTCATGCCAGAAAATAAAGCCATTGACAAATTCAAATATGATTCAAAAGAGGCTAATGAACTACTTAAAGCGGGTTTTGGTGTTGTGAACACTCACATTCAAGATGGTGTAGTTAGAGGAACCGGAACCTTAATTGCCTTAAATAATGATAATGGAAATGAATATAGAATAATTGATGATACCTCTGGGCAATATTTGTCTTTTAGCAGAAGTGCGACATCATCACAATCGTATCCTCAATCCATTATGGGTAGTATTGCCTTATTAAAACAACTTTATATTGATGCTGATTGGTACGCAAAAGGCAACATTCCAACCAAAGATTTATCATTGGAAGCATTCAATAAAAATAAATCACTGGTCCAGTTTTTTGAAGCCGGTAGCAGAGCTAATATTTTGAGAGCAGATAAAGTTGGAGATCCTTTTGGCATTCAATATGTAATGCTTGGTGGTGGTGATGAATATGAGCGGGTTAATGATATTAAAGCTACCAATGCAAAACTTGTCCTTCCAATAAATTTTCCAGATGCTTATGATGTTGAAAACACATATTTAGCTTCCACTCTTTCATTGAGCGATATGCGGGCGTGGAACCAAAAGCCATCAAACCCTAAAATATTAGCAGAAAACAACATCATATTTGCTTTGACAACTCATGATTTAAAATCACCAAAAGAGTTTAAAGCTAATTTGTTAAAAGCTATTCAAGCGGGACTATCAAAAGAAAAAGCTTTAGAATCATTGACAAGTATTCCAGCACAGCTTATTGGTAAACAAGACTTAATCGGCTCACTTAAAAATGGAAGTCTGGCTAATTTTCTAATTACATCTGGCGATATTTTTGATGAAAAGACTACTATTTACGAAAATTGGGTTCAGGGAAGCAAAACCATTATTGAAGATATGAACAATGTTGATATTAGAGGTGATTATGAATTTGCTTTGGATGGTGAAGATTACAAAATGTCAATTAAAGGAGAATTAAGTAAACCTAAATTGGAAATAATTAGTAATCAAAAAACTTTAGGGTCTAAAATAAGTTATAACAATGATTGGGTTAACATTTCCATGACTACCATTGATTCTACAAAACAAGAATTTATAAGGATCAGTGCTTATGCAAACGCCGATAAAAATCTTAAAGGAAAATCCATTATGCCAAACGGGAGTGAGTTGCCATTTTTTGCTTCCCCTTCTAAAAAAGTGGACGATGAGACATCAAAAACATTGAATAAAAAAGTTGAAAAAGAAAATGATAGCCTTTTTTCTTTTACGTTTCCAAATAAAGCATATGGTTTTTCTGAATTACCAAAAACTGAAACCGTTTTATTTAAAAACGCAACCGTTTGGACTAATGAAAAGGAAGGTATATTAGTAAATACTGACGTTTTAATAAAAAACGGTGAAATTGCAAAAATAGGCAAAGATCTTTCAGATACAAGCGCAACAATTGTTGATGCTTCCGGAAAACATTTAACAGCCGGTATTATTGATGAGCATTCACATATTGCAACTTCATCGGTTAATGAAGGTGGGCAAAACTCATCAGCTGAAGTAAGCATTGAAGACGTCCTTGATGAAACGGACACTAATATTTACAGAAATCTTGCTGGTGGTGTTACTTCTATTCAAGTACTTCATGGTTCGGCGAACCCTATTGGAGGTCAATCAGCCATCATTAAGCTAAAATGGGGAGAATCTGCAGATAATCTCATTTATACCAATACACCAAAGTTTATCAAATTTGCTTTAGGCGAAAATGTAAAACAATCCAACTGGAGCAGTTTTACACGATTCCCTCAATCTAGAATGGGTGTTGAACAGCTATATATAGATTATTTCACCAGAGCTAAAGAATATAATGCCTTAAAAAAAACCGGCAAACCTTATAGAAAAAATTTAGAGCTAGAAGTTTTAGCCGAAATTTTAAATAAAGAACGTTTTATTACTTGTCATTCATATGTGCAAAGTGAAATCAATATGCTTATGAAAGTGGCCAATAAATTCAACTTTAATATCAACACTTTTACACATATTTTAGAAGGTTATAAAGTGGCTGATAAAATGGTGGCGCATGGTGTTGGCGGCTCTACGTTTAGTGATTGGTGGGCCTATAAATACGAGGTAAATGATGCGATTCCTTATAACGCCGCCATTATGCATAATGCAGGCGTTACAGTGGCCATAAATAGTGATAATGCAGAAATGTCTCGCAGATTAAATCAGGAAGCTGGTAAAACTGTAAAATATGGTAGTATGAGTGAAGAAGAAGCTTGGAAATTTGTAACCCTCAATCCAGCAAAACTTTTGCATATTGATAGTCGTGTGGGAAGTATCAAAGTAGGAAAAGATGCAGATGTAGTTTTATGGTCCGATAACCCACTATCCATTTATGCCAAAGCAGAAAAAACAATCATTGAAGGAGTTACTTATTTTGATTTAAAACGAGATGAAGTGATGCGTACTCAAATTAAAAATGAAAAAAGCGAGCTCATAAATATGATGCTGCAGGCTAAAAATAAAGGTCTAAAAACCCAACCTGTAAAAAAGAAAGAAAAAGAACTATTGCATTGTGATTCAATGGATAACGAAATATAATTACTTGTTAAGATGAAAAAAATAATATCATATATCACAATGTTGTGCTCTTTAATAGTAGTAGCGCAACAAACACCTGCGGCCAAACAGACCCAAGACATTGCCATTGTTGGAGCAACAGCCCATATTGGTGATGGAACCATTATCAAAAACAGTCTAATCATTTTAAAAGATGGAAAAATAGCATCCATCGTTGATGGTAACGTTGTAAAAATCGACTTAGTTGGAATGAAAATTATAAAGGCAAATGATAAACATATATATCCTGGTTTTATAATACCAAATAGTACTTTAGGATTAATAGAAATCGATGCCGTACGTGCATCTGATGATGAGAAAGAAATGGGAACCTGGAACCCACATATAAGAAGTTTAATTGCTTACAATGCTGAATCAAAGGTAGTAGAAACAATGAGACCCAACGGTGTATTATTAGGCCAAATAACTCCACGGGGTGGACGTATTTCTGGAACGTCATCCATTGTGCAATTTGATGCTTGGAACTGGGAAGATGCAACAGTAAAAGTTGATGATGGCATACATTTAAATTGGCCTAACAGTTTTACTAGAGGACGTTGGTGGCTAGGTGAAGACAAAGGGCTTAAAGCGAATGACAAATATTTTGAGCAAATTACCGAGATTCAAAACTATTTTAATAACAGCAAAGCCTACAACAAAGGTGAGAAAGTAATTAAAAATCTCCCTTTCGAGGCCTTAAGAGGTTTGTTTGATGATTCAAAAAAGTTATACATTCATGTAGATGATGAGAAAGGAATTTTAGATGCTATTAATTTTTCAAAGGTTAATGAGATAAAAAACATAGTTATTGTTGGTGCAAGAGAAGCTTATAAAGTTGCCGATATTCTAAAAGAAAATAATGTAGCTGTATTATTAATGAGAGCTCACTCATTACCAAATAGTGATGACGATGATTATGACTTACCCTATAAAGCAGCAAAATTATTAACAGATAAAGGTATTACAATTGCATTAGAAGCCAGTGGAAATATGGAACGCATGAACTCAAGAAATCTTCCTTTTTATGCTGGAACAACAGTTGCTCATGGATTAACCAAAGAGCAAGCCCTGCAATTAATTACTTTAAACCCAGCAAAAATTTTAGGAATAAATGACAACTATGGCACATTAACTCAAGGAAAAAGTGCAACCTTATTTATAAGTGAAGGCGATGCGCTAGATATGAGAACCAATCAAATTACATATGCGTTTATTGATGGTAGACAAATAAGTTTAGAAACCCATCAAACAGAACTTTGGAAACGCTATTCCGAAAAACATAAAAATCAGTAACATTAGCTAAACAAAAAAGCGAGTCGAATGGCTCGCTTTTTATTTAAAATTAGGTATTTAATATCTACTTTTGTAGCAAATATGAACAAACAAATAGTAAGCATACAAAACCCGTTTATAAAACAGCTTGTTCAGCTAAAAGATAAATCGCGTGAACGCAAAAAAACCGGTTTATTTTTAATTGAAGGACAACGCGAATTATCACTTGCGATAAAAGGTAATTATACAATCGATAGTGTTTTGTTTTATTCTGAATTGATTTCAGAATCTCAAATTAAAACATTTATCGATTCTTCGTTAGAACTCATAGAGATCTCCAAAGAAGTTTTTCAAAAATTAGCTTATAGAGATACTACAGAAGGCGTAATTGCCATCGCGAAATGCAAATCACATAATTTAGAAAGCATCGTATTTAATACGAAAAACCCTTTGATATTGGTCGCCGAGGCTCCTGAAAAACCAGGGAATATTGGTGCTCTTTTAAGAACAGCTGACGCTGCCAAGGCGGATGCGGTTATCATAGCCAATCCTAAAAGTGATTTATATAACCCTAACATTATTCGCTCTAGTGTAGGGTGTGTTTTTACTAATCGAATTGCAGTGGGCACAACTTCTGAAATTATTGAATTTCTTAAAAATCATCAAATCCATATTTATTGCGCAGCCTTACAGGCATCTGTTAAATATTACACACAAGATTTCACAAAACCAAGTGCCATTATAGTGGGTACTGAAGCCACTGGTTTAAGTGAGGAATGGTTAAAAAATTCAACTCAAAACATAATAATCCCAATGCAGGGCGAAATAGACTCCATGAATGTGTCTGTTGCTGCAGGAATTCTTGTTTTTGAGGCTAAAAGACAACGAAATTTTATATAATCCGTCATTACGAGGAGTTTTTCACGACGAAGTAATCTCATGAATTAATGCTATGAATAAACAGATTGCCACGACTTTTAAAAAGCCTCACTATGATATAAAAAAATTAATATGACATCAACAACCTTGTTTTACATCATCATAGCTATTATTGTTATCAATTTTATTGTTGATAAAATATTAGATGCATTAAATGCTAAGCATTATAACGACGACTTACCAAATGTGTTAAAAGATGTTTATGATGTAGTGGAATACAAAAAATCCCAGGACTATAAAACCACCAATTATAAGTTTGGAATTATAACATCCACATTTTCGATTGTATTAACCTTAGGGTTTTTATTCTTGGATGGATTTGAATTTGTAGATACACTTGCAAGAAATTTTAGCTCTAATTCAATTATTATAGCTTTAATTTTCTTTGGTATTATTATGATTAGTAGTGATATTTTAACCACACCATTTTCATATTACAAAACTTTTGTAATTGAAGAACGTTTTGGTTTTAATAAAACCACAAAAACTACATTTTTATTGGATAAACTTAAAGGTTGGGTCATGATGATTGTAGTAGGTGGCGGGATTTTAGCCCTTATTATTTGGTTTTATCAAATAAGTGGTGCTCAGTTTTGGTTGTACGCTTGGGCTTTAGTTACGGTTTTTACGGTTTTTATGAACATGTTTTATGCTCGATTAATTGTACCATTATTCAATAAGCAAACGCCTTTGGAGGCAGGTAGTTTACGCGAGAATATTTCGACTTACGCGAAAACCGTAGGTTTTAAATTAAACAAAATATTTGTGCTTAATGGATCTAAGCGCAGCACCAAAGCCAATGCTTATTTTTCTGGGTTTGGAAGTGAAAAACGAGTTACCTTGTATGATACCTTAATAAATGATTTAGAGGAAGAAGAAATAGTAGCTGTTTTGGCACACGAGGTTGGACATTATAAAAAGAAACATGTCATTTTCAATTTAGTTGCTTCTGTTTTATTAACAGGTTTAACGCTTTATATTTTATCGCTGTTCATCAATAATCCATTACTATCAAATGCTATTGGTGTGGAAACACCAAGTTTTCATGTTGGATTGATTGCCTTTGGGTTGTTGTACAGTCCAATTAGTGAAATTACCGGTTTAATCATGAATTATTTTTCAAGGGTTTTTGAATATCAAGCAGATAATTATGCCAAAAACACTTATAAAGCAGAACCTTTAATTACGGCTCTTAAAAAATTATCAAAAAATAGTTTAAGTAATTTAACACCACACCCTGCCTATGTATATATGCATTATTCGCATCCTACATTACTTCAAAGGATTGTTAATTTAAGGAAGAAGTAAATTAACTAACGTCATTACGAAGGAGGTACGACTGAAGTAATCTGTGAATGGGAACTCCGAATTAACAGATTGCTCTGCGTCTCGCAATTACGAGGAGTCCCGATAGCTATCGGGATGACGAAG
>TARA_R110001583_G_scaffold164420_1_pt1 | contig 20619 bp, 25 predicted proteins | sample TARA_R110001583 | Tara Oceans TARA_R110001583 (sample SAMEA4398432) | marine metagenome | biome: Polar Biome; feature: [MES] marine water layer (ENVO:01000295) within the mesopelagic zone...; material: water (ENVO:00002006), including particulate matter (ENVO:01000060) such... | reverse complement strand
TTTTTCTGGTCCATCTGGATGTAATGGCGGTTCAATTCTAGTAAGTGATACAATTGTTTTTTCTTTCAAATGTTTTTCAATGGCATCTAATGCACCAGGACATAAATACATATCTGCATGATAAATCATACATATGTCATTTGTTGCTACTTCATTAACTAATGTATCATAAAGTATTGTATGACCTAATCTAGTTGGTCCTTCGTTTCTGATTGCTTTAAACAATGGATCTTTCTCTATCATTTCTTGGCACCAATCCCAAGTACCGTCATTCGAGAAATCATCAGCTACACATATTTCTACTTCATGATCTCCTTCATTCTTTCTTATTGAATCATATGACCATTTAAGATACTTTAAATTATTTCTTCCAGGTTGTATTAAACTTATTTTCATATATTATCCTAATATTAATTTTGTTATTAATTCTGCTATTACTTCGAGTAATATTAAAAGAATAAACGGTATAAAATATTCCCACCAATTAGTTATTCCATCTTTATTCCAATCAAAATATTGTAGCCACCATTTTTTCCAAAAATTATTCTTCATTAAAAAACTTCTTTAATTGTTTGCAAAAATTCTGTATAATCTCTATTACCTCGTTTTTCTATTTCTTGTTCAGGATCTAAAATTGGATAAAATTTATGATTAGATAATTTTCTGTAATAATTATCTTCTCCAAAATATCCAGGCCTGGAACATTCAGTGTGTGTAGTAAAATATGAAATATTTGGTTTTTCAAAATAACTTGTTAATAATGTACTCCCTCCACTAATACTTATAAATCCGTCAGCTTGTGCAAATAATTTAAGTTGTATTTCGTTGTATAAATTAATATCAGATTCTGTTTTTTCTTGTTTAATGATATCATCTAATAAAATAACATTATCATAATATTCTGTTAATTGATAATCAGTTATCATACCAATGCCTTCTACTTCAGCTGTTATATCAGTAAATCCCTGTGTCAAACTATTATGTTCATTTTGGTCTAATGGAAATTCTGTATTCATTGGTCTTTTATATATCACCGAATAACCTTTCTCAGTTAAATAATTAAAGATTTCATATAAAACTCCTATTTCAAAGTATCCAATTGGTGGATGTCCGTGTTCAATATTATAATGATTTGAAATAAATATATACGGCTTATACTGATTAAAATTAATATTCTTATAATGATTAACGTATGGAGGTGGTGTCCATTTAGTGTAATCTAATACCCCATTAGCTTTATATTTTTCTTCATCAGACATATCCGAATAATCTTTTCCGAATACTGCTAGTGCATTATGATGTATCCAATTATTTGGTATAGTATTTAATCCAGCTGCTCCATTATCTATAGTTCGATGATCATACCGCTCTTCTACATTATCACAAAAATAATAAAATGGCTTCATTCCTTTAGTTGTTATAACTTTTTCTAACTCTCCCCGTTGATGTAGCCAATATGCATATGGAATAACTAAAGTTAATTCCAAACCAAATTCTGGATTAGTATCAATTATCATAATAAAAACTTTTTAATTCTTTTAATTGTTTTTTAATATTTTTTAGTTTTATGTTTCCATCTATACACTCATTAGTATTTTTATTATTTAATGTTTTATGTATAGTTATACATTTATTAAAACTTTCTTTTATATAATATAATAAATTATATTTAGAAATACAATTAGTATATGGAATATTTAATATATTATATGCATTCCAATCTTTTATAATTTTATAACATAATTTGCTCCATTGTAATGTTGTTATACCATTCCACATTTCATTGGTATATCCATCAGCTGATGTTGTTTGTTTCATTAACCATTCAAATAAATTTTTATTAGATGTTAATTCTGGACCTATAATAGATGTTTGTATAATTTTTGTTTGTTTACTATTATTAATTATCCAGTCTGATGATTGTTTTTTTGAAATACTATATTCATCAGTTAATATTGAATTAGTTCCTACATGTATAATTTTACATGATGTGTTTTGATCTAACCAAATAGGTAATTCATAATTAATAGAAAAATTATTTGTTTTTTGTGGAATAGCTCCTATACAATTTACAATATACTCTCCCTTAAATTTTTGTATATCTTCGCAAATATCTCCAGGCCAACGTTTATTACTATAAACTATATTAATATTATGTTGTTGTAAATATTTACATAACATATGACCTAGCATACCTTTATGTCCTAATATTAACACTGTTGTCATATAGAATTAAATCCATTTAATTGATCATAATCATTCACAATTTGTACTGATGGAAATGCTACAAGATATTTAAATTGTTTAAATTTTGTTTTATCTATTATCATTTTAGAATAATTCCATGCAAATATAATTAATAAATCAACATCACTATTTTTTAATGTTTCTATGTCTACGATAGGAATTTGTAAATTTGCTATATATCTATTGCATCGCTCTGGCGATTCATCTACAATAAATTTAATAATATCTTTATTTAATCCTGTTAAATTACAAAACATATTTGCCCTTCCAGACGCACCATATCCAGCAATTTTATATTTTGTTGACAATTGTTTAATAGTAGTTTTAAAATCTTCAATATGTTGTTTTACTTGTTGATTGTAGTTTTGCAAATATTCCAAATTACAAATATTATTTGATTCGTCATTCAGTCTATCTGTTATTTTTTTTGATAATTTTGTTTTAATATTTTGTACAGTTACTCGGATAGAACCAGCATGTATAGGAATCTCTTCAAAATCAATTACTGTCATATTAAATTTATCAAATAAATTGTTTAATGCAGTTATAGAATAATAATATATATGTTCATGATAAACGTTATCCCATTGATTTTCATCTATTAAATTCTTTAAATAATGAACTTCAAAAATAAAATGACCATCTGGCTTCAAAACATTTTTTATACCCCGTACAACATCGTTAACGTCTATTATATGAGCAAATGCGTTGTTAGATAAAACTAAATCATATGTATTTTTGTGCTGGGGAGTATTAAAATTTTTATAACTAAAATATGAATTAATAACATTAAGTCCTTTGGCTTTTGTTATTTTACATATATTAGCTGATGGATCAACTCCTGTTGCTATAGCTCCAATATTCGATAATGGTTCTAGTAGTGCTCCGTCATTACAACCTATTTCTAATATTTGTTTGTTTTTAATATTATATCGGTCATCAATTAATTTAGCTAAGTCTTTAAAGTGCGTAGACAATCCAATTGATGACATATATCGATAGTCTTTAAATAATGTGTCTGGATTAATACAAGAATCTGTTTGTACTAATTTACATGATGGACATAACATTAATTTTAATGGATATATACATTCTTTATAAAGTTGTTGTTTATCTGGGAAAAAACCGGCTAATGGCACATCTTGTAAATTTAAAATTTCAATTAATTCTGTATTACCGCATGATGCACAACATAATGATTTTTTATAAACTGGTTGCATTATATAACTCTATTTTCAATTAAAAAATTATATGTTTCGTTATCGTCCATTATCAAATCATGAGAACTATATGATTTACCTTCTGGGGCTATAATATCATCTCCTATTAGATAATTTTTTCCATTTTTATATGTACGCATCCATTCTTCACTTGAAATCATTTCTTCATGAATTTTTTCTCCTGGACGAATTCCTATTGTTTTTAATTCAACTTTATTTGTTAAATTGTATTTTTTAATAAGTGCTTTTGCTATAGAAGTTATTTTAAATGATTTAACGTGTGGAATTGCAATCTTTCCATGACTATTATCATTTTCATATGCCCATTCTATTAAATCTACCGCTTGATCTAGAGATAATAAGAAACGTGTCATTTTCGTATCTGTAATTGGTAAATGGGTAGATCCATCTTCTAATAACTGTTTAAAGTATGGTATAACAGAACCAGTAGATTCTAAAACATTTCCATATCTAACTAAACATGTTTTAATTTTGTCTTGTTTATTAGCAAAATCAATATACAATCTTTCTGATATAGCTTTACACATTCCATAAATATTAATTGGTTTACATGCTTTATCTGTTGAAACAAATATTAATGTTTCTACCATATCTCCATGCATTCTGATAGCATCAATTACATTGTTGTTTCCAATAATATTTGTTTTAACAGATTCATACGTGTTACTTTCGCAAATAGGAACATGTTTTAAAGCTGCAGTATTAATAACTATATGAGGACGAAATTCTTTTAATGATTTTTCTATTGTGCCTTTCTCTTTGATATTTCCTATTTGAAATAATAAATTTTTGTATTGTTTTTGTAGATTTACATGTTTATGCTCATCTCTAGATAATATTAAAATTACATTATTATTATAATATCGTTGTATTAATGTTTTACCTAATGCGCCGGTACCTCCTATAATTAGGATTTTTTTATTTTTCATATAGTTTCTTTTTTTATATATGCATTTGTAATATAAACTTTATTGCCATTTTTATCTTTAATATATGCATTTGGATATGGATCTGTTAGCATACGTATTTTATTATAAAGATAGTCTGCAGATTGTGATAATATCTCATTAACTGTTATTTCAGAATCTGATGGTTTTCGTCTACTAAAATATGTTGATTGATTATTATTTTGTTTTTGTAATGAATATCCATTTGTTAGAAGATCATATGTTGCAATAAAACCAATTTCAGACATTCGATTAAATATTTCTTGTATATTTCCTTTGAGCAACATTGGAACTTGTTTAATAATATCGCCAGTATCAATTCCATCATTCATTTTGAATATCGTAACCGCAGATAGTTGTTCATTATTAATTATTTGATTTTGTATTGGACTTCCTCCTCGATATTTAGGCAACGCAGAAGGGTGTAAACAAAGACATTCATATTGCTCTATTATGTTTGGTGGTATAATCCAGCTCCAACCATACCATAATATTATATCAGGTTGAAATGAGTGTATTATATCTTCTGAATATAAATCTTGATTATTAATAATTTTAAAATTATATTCTGGTAATGATTGCTCGAGCATATCATATATTTTAGTTGCCCATGATCTATATGTAATACATAATATATTTTTCATAATGTTAATGTTTGCGGAGCATCATATCTAGGAATTTGTAACAAATCCGTGTCTTTTGTAATATTATCTATTTTAGTTGTAAATCCAAATTTACAATCATATTTTTTCATTATATTTAATGTTTCATTATTATACAATCCATTTGGATATGAAAAAACTAATTCATTATTTGTAAATTGTTTAATATATTTAATTGACCGTGATATATCACTTTCTTGATTTAAATTAGGTAATCCTTCGGAAACATGTCCATGTGCTCCTAAATTCATTCCAGTATCATCCATTTCTTTTAAATGTTGTTCAGATAAATATAACTCGGAACAAAAATCAGTTTCATCAGTTGTTACAAATTTACTAAATAAATTATTGGTAATCAAATCTCCCTGTTTGTGATTTCTTAAAATATTTGTTACAAATACCATTTCTTTTGACCACCAATTTGTTTTCCATTTAGATAATGAATACGTATTCCATAATTGTTGTTGATTTATATTATGTAATTCATCAAATATTTGTTTAACTATCTTTTTTTCGTCAACTGCAGCTAAAATAAATTGTATCTTATGTGACTTAATTACTAGTCTGTTTTGCACTGCATTTGATGGAATTAAAAATGTGCCTGTTATTTTATTGTCTAATAGTATCGAAGTTATATTATAATGATCTAATAAACCATCGTCAAAAGTTAATATAGCGTAATTTTTATTGAAATTGGTTATGTCTAACAAATCAATTGGATCTATAATTGTATAGTTTTGTTTTAGGTATTTAATTTGATTGCGAAATTGTTTAACATTTAAAAATGATTTTAACTGTAATCTTGACTTAAATTTAGTGTTATTTAAATCTCGTATATCATGATACATGAAAGCTTTAACCATTTTAATTATTCCAAATATTATTCATATGTTTAATAAATGCATTTTCTGAATAAATTTTATTAAAATTTTCTTTAGCTTCAACCGAACATTGTGTATAAAAATCTTGATCTTTAGATAATTGTATTGCTAAGTTTCTAGCTTGTTCAACATCACCATCAGCAACCGATAATGATGGATGTAAATATTTTTGAGTGTTTACATTATCATATGCAATACATGGTATTCCTAAATAAGCACAATTCATATTAAATGTTCCAGCTGCAGCTGTTCCTAATTGAACTCCGTATTTACATTTTGATAATTCATATATCCATTGTATCCACTGTATCCATGGTAAATGATTTATATCTAATAATTTTTCATCTGGTTTCATTCTTCCGGTTGTCGGCGATGTAATAGAGTCACTTAATATTTTTCCAATTATATATGAATCAAAACCTCTGTATGCAGTTACCCAATTACCTCCAACCATTACCCCATTTCTTTCTCCCTCATATTGTTTAATATAATCTGTAATCATTAATGATGGCATTAGTTCACATCGTACATCAGTAATACCTCTATAATATTTTAAATCCATATCATTGTGACAAAATATAATATCCATAGATTGAAGTATGTTATGATACCATAGTTGTGATTGAACTGTACCCCCTTGCCAATACCAATATGTACTTTCTTGCATTGTGCATACTTTATTACATATTCGCTTCATATGTTCAATCAATGGAAATTCAAACAACATATCCTTGTTTTTTGGTATGATAACTATTCCTACGTCATAACTGCTATCTGGTATAGTGTTCATAGTAACAATTGGATGATGTATTGCATCTAACGCACATACCCACGCAACATCTGTCCTCATATTAGGATGATTTCTAGGAATTTTACCAGTATATCCAGCTTCACTAAAAAATGCTATTTTCATCTGAAATCTTGTTTTATATTAAATTGTTCAACTGTTAAAATACCTTTTTTAGAACATTGAAACTCTGTATGAAATCCATTAATCTGATCTGATTTGAAATATGATCTGCCTTGTTGAGATTTGAATTTTTTTAACAATGCCTTCTTCAATCCAAATTGCTGAAATATATCGACGAATATATTTGGTTGCCAAGTTCTTTGAGTTGATGGAGACATATACTCTACAATTGATATTGGTTTTATACGTGTTAATGCCAAACCAAATTTAGAAACCAATCTATGTTCAAAATGAGAATCATGTTCTGTAGTTAATAATATGGCATCGTGATCTGTTAGATAATTTTTTTCAATATAATTTATCCATGCTGCTTCATCCATACATTTGAATGAATTAGGAACACCGAACTGTAATGATACGTTTTCAATCTCTTTCCAAAAATTTACTACTTCAGTTACTCTAGGTGCTTTATTTGTATCATCAAAGTCACCACCGGAGGTTAATGTTACAATATCAAAATGGGTATCTTTATATTTAATGATTGTACCTGACATTGAATATTCCACATCATCTGGATGAGGAGATAGACATAATACTTTATTGAATCCTAAAAATTTCATATTGATTTGAATTTGTTTTTTGTAAATATTTTTATTCCGCTTCTTCTCAAATAATCTCTGAGATCTTCACTTACATTATTTTGATATCCAGTTATAGTTTTTTTATTAACATCATATATTGTTTGATCATTGCCTTGCATTAAAATAATTTGCCCATCTATGTATTTAGCTTTTGCATTAATACCTTTCATCTCATGTAGTTTATACCAGCCTTCTAATATGCCCCATATAATCTTTTTCTTCTCATCTTCATTTAATTGACGTGGATAATAATTTTCTTTAAGAACTTTGCAAGGCGAACCAGCTGCTAAGCTACCGGCCGGAATATTCTTGTTAACAATAGAACCTATACCAATAACAGTATTATCACCGATCTCTACATTTGGCAGAACTATACTTCTAGCAGGCAACCAAACATTATTTCCAATTTTTACTGGTCCAAAGTCTGCTGGAAATCCTTGCATAACATCTAACCAAGCTCCATGAGTCCATATCATTACCTCTCCGCCTATTCCTACATTATCTCCTATATGAACTTCATCTGATGGATTAATTATGGTTCTTTCAAATATGCCTACGTTAGAACCAATATATACGTTTGAATTGGGGCCATTACATCCACCTCTACCAATTTCTACTCCTTCGCACATATATAATCCTTCTTTTGCAACAAATTTATTGCAACGAATTGTACATCCATCTTTTATTACAGAATTAGCTCCTAATGTGAATTCATTACATTCAATGATAACATTATCTCCAATAATAGCTGTTGGATGTATATTTTTTATTGTTTCCATACGTCGTCCCATGTATATGATTTATAATTTGGATTAAATAGATTAATATAATTCTGTTCGCACATTTTATTTGCTTTCATATACCAATCGTGAGTTAATCGCTTTGCACCTTGATCTTTATCGGCTAAATGATTTTCTCCAATAACATAGTTTCTTTTATTCTTATGTTTTCTGTTATGAACTAATAAAATATTTTTTATAATATATTGTGGTATATTACCTAACACTTTATTTGTCATCATCATAAACGCAGTATCTTCATGTATAAAAAATACTGATTTTGGAATATTAACTCCAGCTTTTATTACTTCTGATGATATAACTAAACCACATCCATTAAATTTATGTTGTGGAGATACTAATACTTCTAACTCAGTTGTTTTTTCATTAATTTTATTCATCTCATTTTTAGTCATATCATATCTCAAACTCCACCAATTTTTAGTATCGCCATCAATAAATGGTTTATTTGTAAAATCTGGATGTTCTAACATTTCCCAACTTTTATCCCACATCTTGCAAGTACCAAAAAATGCTAAATATTTTGGATTATTATTTTGAAGTGACATTTGATGCAAATTGTCTAATATATTAAATGTTTGTTTAGGTATTAATGAATCTGATTCACCCCACATTAAAACATCTACCTGATCACAATACATTTCATTAAATTCTCTTCTGTAGTCTGCAATTGTATGAAGCTCATGTGTATAACGAATATTTCCTATATTACATATTGATTCGATCTTTTCAATACATATATCAAATTGAGCTAAACTAATACATTCTTCTAAATCTTGATTACCTACGATTGTAAAATCAACTACAACTTGCCCATCCTCATAACAGTCCATGGCATCTTTTAATGAATCTACATATTCTTCAATAATATCACATTCATACCATTGAACTAAACACCCTATTGCAAATTTAGTTTTCATATAACGCCTCGTATGTTCGTTTCATCCAATATAATGTAGCTTGATTATCTTTGTTATTTGGTATACAATTAAATTGATATATCCAACCACATTTGGTAAATAATAGATCTTGTGTTAAAATTTCTTTGCGATTCATGTCAACCATATTAAATTCATATGGTATTAATTTTACATCTACATTTTCCTTTTCTAATAAAATATTAACAGGTGTCTGATCAGTTCCTACGTGTAATGTAGTTTCAATTTGTTTTAATCTTTCGCTATTTTCGTGATAAAATGAAACAATTTTATTAAAAAAATCTTTATGTTGCTTGTTTACGATCATAAACCCACAATCAATATAATTGTAAAATTTAGATATAAATCCATCAAAAGCATATTTAGAATAATTTTCTAAACTACGAATAACCCAATCATAACTTGCATCACAATGAACCCCAGTAAATTTATGTTCTGACATTTCGAAAAAATTAGGACATTCTGGATGAACTACTGTATCAGCATCTACCATTAATATTTGATCATACTCAATATTATTTGCTTCTAGAATATCAAATAAATAATATCGTTGCCAACATATACCCATTTCTTTGTTTGGTAGCAATGCATCTTTTAAAATAAAAACTTCTGCATTATTTTTATCCGCCCAATGCTTCCAACTATCGATTGAGTATTTATATGGTGCTCTTCTGGAGTCTGAATATCGGTGAGCTAATGACGGATCTGATGATCCCTGTAAATCGACATCCATTATAAATATTATATTTTTCATTGTTGTCTACTTAGAATAAATTTGTTAAATACTTGATTTTTGTTTAATTTATCAATAGCTGACACATAACTATTTGCTAAAACTCTATGATTTGATAGTAATCCTCGTTCTGCATCAACTATAAAATCACTAACACGATAATCTACAGATAAAAATTTTAATTTATTATATAGATTATTATCTGTTAAAAAATCAACAAATGTATATAAATGATTATTCCAGCCGGATAGTTCTTCATGATTAGTAGGACTAGTAGTAATTCCATCTCTATTTAAATCAATTGAGTTCAAATTAAAATTGCCGCCCATTTTATCTAACATTTCTTTCTTAAAAAATTCAAACGAAGCTCTTAATGAAACTCGTCTTCCGGCTTCCATACCGTTTGATAAAACTAGCCAATTATCATTATTTTTTGTTTGCTCAATAATCCATGATCCATTACGCTCTACATTTTCATATATTGGTAAATTACTATTTTCTAGAGCATTTACAAATAAATCATCTCGTAATATTAGAATATCATCGCCGGTAAATAAAACACAGTCATATTCAGAATAATTATTATTTTCTAACCATGTATTAGCTGCAGTCCATGTTGTACCATTTGTTTTACTTTCAAAATAATTCCAACCCAATTCTTCTAATGATTCTATCGTAGGCAATTTTTCATACAATACTGAATTTAAAAACTGTAATAAATCGTCAGAATTAGTATTAATTTGTTTTTCATTATGAGAATGTATTGGATTTCTATGTGAAACTATAAAGTAATCAATATCCCAATTTTTTGGTTTTTGTTGATTAATTAGTTCTTCATAAAAATGTGACGAATAATGCCAACCACACGCAACTACTGCTAATTTTTTATTTTTTTTCATTATATAAGTTCCTTTAATTTTTTAATGTCTAATTCAAGAGATGGAGCTATATGTGCACCATTACCTTTTTTTACTTTTTGATGTTGCGAAACAAATTCATAAACACTTTTATATTCATTTCCTATGTTTATAACACCAATTTCATTTTTAATTTTTAAAATAATTTTTGCAACTTCTTTATGTGTTATTGAATTTCTATAAACATCATCAAATGCAATCGGATGTCTAAATGGTATATCGCATAATGAACATCTTAATATAAGGGATTCTGGTATTAGTTTAGTTACACACTCTCCTCCTAATTTAGACCAACCATATGCATTTGATGGATTAACATTGCTTTCTTCGTCAACATAACTATTTTCTTTATATACAAAATCTGTAGAAATATATATAAATTTTATTCCATATTTATGACATATTTTTGCAACATTTGCCGTTCCAATAATATTAGTATCTAAACTCAATATTGGATTTCTATCATTGACATCCATTGGTTTGGTAAGAGCTGCAGTATGTATAAAGTATTTAGGTGAATTTGGAGTATTCATATATTTTTTTATAACATCAGATACAGCATATTCATTTGTTATATCCATGTCTTTTTTTGATAAACTAGTTATAACTAATTCATTAGTTGAAAGTTTAATTAACTCTCGAGCTAAAACTCCATCGCCACTGACTAATATCATTAAAATACCGTTATATTAGGAATATGCGTTATAAATTTACCTCCTGACTTTACAAATTCAGTTTCATTGTTTGCAATAAAATCTTTAAAATTCCATGCTCCTAAATATGCATAATCATAATCATTTATATTTACTGACTCTCTAGGCACTATAGGAATATGAGAACCAGGTGCATACATATTTTGTTTATCTTTTGTTGTATCTGTTATTAGATCAATTAAATCTGGTCCTATTTTACAATAATTGAATACTGTTGTAGATTTTGCTGTTGCCCCAATACAAATTATTTTTTTTCCTTGTTGTTTAATATTTTTTAATAATTTTACTAAATCTTGTTTTGATTTATTTACTCTTTCTGCAAATAATTTGTATGTAGTAAAATCGTTAATTCCAAATTCATCTTCAAATACTAAATTTGTAGTAACAGAATTTTCTATTGATTTATTTTTAGAAACATAAATTCTATTAGATCCGCCATGTACTGATAAGTTGTCTACACGAAATATTGTTAAGTTATGTTTTTTCAAAATATTATCCAATGCTGTTACAGAAAATATATGTGGATGTTCGTCATAAATTTGATCATATGAACCACGTTGTAATATTTTTAATAGTGACGGATCTTCAAATACAAAAATGCCATCGTCTGATAATAAATTTGCTATACCATTAAATGCATCATCTAAATCATGAATATGACAAATACAATTTGCAGCATAAATTAAATCTAACTGTCCGTGCTGTTGTTTAAGTTGTTCTGATAATTTAGTAGTCCAAAATTCAGTATAACTTGTATATCCCATTAATTCTGTCTTTTTTGAAAAGTTTCCACATGGTTCTACACAGATAGAATTACTTGTATCGAAATTAGAAATAAATGGTCCATCATTTGATCCTATTTCTAATATAGTTTTAGGATTAAATTCGTCTTTTAAATCTTTCGCAATTTGTTTAAAATGTTTAACCATAGGCACTGAGTTAGAAGTATTGTATGGGTATTCTTCATTAAAAATCTTTTCGGGAGCAACGAAGTTTTTTATAGATACTAATTTTGTTGTAGTATCTAAACACACTTTAAGGTTAAAGAAAAATTCATCATTAAAGTCTTTTTCTTTTAAAAATGCATTTGCTATAGGGTGTTTACCTAAATCTAAGAATTCTTTTTTCATATTATTTTTATATTTAAATTTTCTAATTCGGATAGTCTTGGTATCCATGTTTTACAATGACTAATTATATTAATTTTAATATCTGGTTTTGATTCTATTAACTTGCAGAAATTTGTTTGCATTTCTTCAAGAGTCCAATGATCTTTCATATAATCTCTACCTTCTTTTCCGGTTACTAAATAATTGGATATACCATAGTTTAAATTATCATAAAAGTCCATACCTATTACATTAATTATATCAGCTGAACAATCTAATATCGAATATGCAAATGCTGCTCCTCCGGTATTGGGATAATCATATCCATATTTTCCTCCAGTATACATAAATTCTTTATGATGCATTCCTAAAAAATTTTCTTGTAATGGGATATTTTGACCAGAACTACCTGGCACTTTAATTCCTTCTAAATATGGTCTTATAAGTTTAACTACATTAAATTTATTAAAAAAATCAATATCATGATACCCATTTGCTCCGCCCACTACCATATTTAGAACTTGATGTATTCTTTGATTTGATAAATATTCAGAAACATATTCAAGTTCAGTAATTTCTTTATCTAAATCATTTGCTAAAACTACAAATTCACAATCTGGTAAACTTTTTAGTTCTGCTAAACTTCGTCCTTTGCATAATAAATTAACAACTTTCAATTTATATCTCCTCTATTCGTTTTGTTTTATCGCATATTAATAAGTCATATGCCGGCTTCTCTCCAACAATCAATTTGTTATATGAGCAACCCCATATGTTTAGTTGATTAGTAGTTACAGATAACCAATCGATTTTTGTTACAGCTCCACGAGCAGTCCAATAGGTTATTTCATTACCTTCGTTATACAGCTTGTTAATTTTTGCTATATTCTCATAATGCGGAATAGCATCGGTATAATTTCGCTCTCCTTCATAAAAGCATATAGTCTCATCTATGTCTACGTATATATTCATACTTAATTTTAATATAAGAAATATTTTTCATAAATAAAAATTTTATTATAATCCTTTTGTTAAATATCCACCATCTACATATATATCTTGTCCTGTTATATACGAAGATGCATTTGATAGCAAAAATATAATTACTCCTATAAGATCTTCTGGTTGACCCCATCTGCCTAAAATAGTTCGATCCTCTATCATTTTACGATTATTTGCCCAACCAAATTTAGTCATATTGGTTTTCATATACCCCGGGCCAACATTATTTACTCTAATATTAAATTTACCTAAATCTAATGCTAATGACTTAGTTAATTGTTTAAGACCACCTTTGCTGGCTACATATGCTGGATTATTAGGAAATGCTAGCTCTGCATTTAAACTAGTTATATTAACTATAGATCCTCCTGTTTTTTTCATAACATTAGCTACCCGTTTGGTTAATTCATATGGAGCTTTTAAATTTACATTAAATGTATCTTCCCAATCTTTATCAGTATATTCAAAAATATCATTTACTCTTGTAATACCAGCACAATTTACTAAACCGTGAATTTCATTTAAATTAGTTAATTTACTTAAATCATTTGAATTTGTTATATCATATTCGGGCAAATCTGCACAAATTACATTTGCACCTGAGTTTGACAATCCGGTTGCTATAGCTTTGCCTAGACCACCAGATGCTCCAGTTACAATAATTGTTTTATCTTTTGTTGAAAATAAGTCTATCATTTAAGTTCCTTTTTAAAATATAAAATTTGATTTGCCTCCATCAAAATTAATAGTAACCCCTGTTAAATACTTGATATTTTCTTTTACTATTGATTTTACAAAATTTCCTATTTCTTCTACTTGACCTAACCGGCCCAATGGTAAGCGATTCTCTAATGCTGGTATATCACTACATAATCCACGAATTCTATCTGTATCAATAGGTCCGGGAGCTATATTAATTGTTGTTATATTTCTTTTAGCAAATTCTTTACTTAAACATTTTAGAACACTAATAAATGCCAATCTATACGCATTTGATAATAATAATTTTCCATCAGGTTCTTTAACGTTAAACGATGAAACTAAAAATATAAATCCTCCATCTGATATTTTTATTTCCTGTATCATTTTAAAAAAACTATAAAATATTTGATTATGATATTTATCACAATCTTCTTTAGTAATATCTTTAAATTTTTGTGACATCGGGCCTCCCGTATTTAATACTAATATATCTGTATACGGATTTTTATCTATAAAGAGTTCTACCTGATCTATTTTTGATGTATCCAATTCTTTAGTTGAAGTTCTTGTCACATCTATATCTATTTGTTCTAATGAATCTGCGATACCTTTTCCGATACCTCTACTTCCTGCTAATACAATTGCTTTCATATATTCATCTCCGGTATTTTATTACCAAGTTTTTCTTTATCTTCTATACCTAGTGCACTTGATAATTTATGTATATTTGATACGACATTATTTATTTTTTCTATTGATACAGCATGTTTATCATCCGGATATATCATATCATCCATTTTTACATAAAATAATATATGTGATGGATTATAACACAACGACATAAATAGAACATTTTTATTTTCACAATGACTTCCAAACGAAACAGGTACATTATATTTTTGTCTCATTCCATTTATTGCTCTTAAATTACAATCACTTTCACTATAGGATAACTGTGTATGATTTAAAGTTACATTTTTAGTACCAAATTCATTTATAAAATTTTGAATATCTTCATCACTACTCAGACCCGTGGATATAATAATATCTTTACCGGTTGACATTAATTTTGATATAAGCTCTTTATTAGTAATATCATTACGTATAACTTTGTAAAAGTCTATATCAATTGATTCGAAAAAATCAATTTTATTACAATCTGCTATAGCTATACCAAACAACTTACCTTTACTTTTTACATGCATGAATAAATTCTTATACTCTTGTTCAGATAACTGCAAGTGTTTTTTATCTGATCTTAGATAAAATTCAGGTTCTCTAACTTGAAACGTAATACCATGTACATCACAATCAGCTATTGAATTTATATATTCGATAGCTAATTCATAATTTCCTATATGATTTAATCCTATTTCTGTTATTATATTCATTGTTCCCTTTTATTTTTTAAAATTATATGGTGATGGAGCTTTTGTATCCGTATTATGTATTTTAGAATAAAATTTTATCTGGTCAATAATGTTTAATCCAACATTGTCGCTCCATGTATCTAATAATAATTTAGTAACCGGACCCATCTTTCTATTAGCAATTGCATTAGAATTTATACTTGTTACTGGAAGTAAACAAAATGGCGTGCCAGTCATAAAGGCTTCATCGGCCATCATCACATCGTAAACTTCAATATTTTTTTCAATACATTCAAAACCTAATTGTTTTGATAATTCAAATATATATTCTCTGCTAATACCTTTTAGTATATTACGTGGTTCTGGAGTTATTATTTTATTATCTTTAACTATAAAAAAATTATCTCCAGTTCCTTCGGCAATATACCCATCTGTGTCTAATAATAATGCCCAGTTATCTTTTCCTTTTATTTTAGAAGCTTCTATATTTGCCATTAAATAATGCACCCTACTTCTATTTTTAACTTTTGGTTCTAATAGTGAAGCTGGTATTGCTCGTTGTGATGTTATAACTGCATTAATACCGGTATCGAATAAATGTCCCATTGATGAAACTGTCCATTTTAGTGGAAAATCTGCAATAATAACATTTGGTCCAGGTTGTAATCCATCAATACCTTCATAAATACCCAACAACCCTCTCGTTACATCAATCATAATTCTATGTTCATCTGTATCTTCAAACATCGGCTCATTTGCTTTAATTGTATCATATACAGCTAGCTCCATTTCTTCGATTGTCATTGGTATATCAATATGAAGATATTTCATTGAAGCATATAATCTGTCTAGATGTTCTCTTAATTTGAATTGTTTTTTATTAAATGATCGGGTCATTTCAAAAACCATATCGCCAAACATTAACGCTGAATCATATATTGATATTTTTGCTTCAGATTCTGGGATAAATTTCCCGTTCATATAAACTATTCGTTCTTTCATTTTAATAACTTTTTTATTAATTCTACATCTTCAAATGTATCTATTTCGAAACTATCTTTAAAATCTATTTCTATTACTCCCATTTTGCCACTATATCTTAATCCACTAGTTAATAAACAATCTTTTTTTGTTATATAACACATTCCATCTTCTATCCAAAGTTCTTCTGCATCTTGGCTCCTAGGTCTATTATACATGTCCCAACCATGTGGTTCTATATCTTTATTCCATGTTGCATCCCATGCTTTTTTATATGCAGTAAATACAGAATCATATTTTCCAGTTAACATCATTTCTATACCTTTATCAATATATTTTGGTTTTATCAATGGTGATGTTGGTTGTATAAAAACTACAATATCGGAATCAATTTGTTCTGCTGCATGTACTAGTGGTTTATCTGGCATAATAATATCATCTGATAACTCTATCGGTCTATCTATAACCTGAGCTCCGTATTTTAATGATATTTGTTTTATTTCCCTATCTTCTGTTGATACCCATGTTTCATTAACATTAGAATTTAATGATGCATTTATAGAATACCATATTAATGGCTTCCCGTTAATATCAATTATATTTTTTTTTGGTATTCTTTTACTACCACCCCGTGCTAAAATAACAGTAATGATTTTCATTTTATTGTTCCATATAAAAACGTTCTACGTCCTCCAGAATTAAGTGGATCTGCTACTACTCCCCATTCTGTAATATTAATAATATCTTTCCAATAATTTATTATACTATCCATATCAGTAAAATAATTTAATCCATATTGTTGTTCTTTATTATTATATGTTTGTAATGAATGATAAAATCCTTTACCACTATAATTTTTTAATAATCCGCTTTTTAAATCATTTAATTTATCTAAAATATACCAGGTTATTTCTACGTAACATAAACAGTCTGGATTAAATTTATCAATAACATTAAAATCTAATACATCTCCGTGGAAGAAATTAATATGAGGATATGTTTCATTTGCTTTTTTTATTGCAGTCTTTGATATATCTATTCCCCCAGCATTCCCTAATGATTCATATAATCTATTAGTATAATGACCTAAACCACAGCCATATTCTAATGGTTTATGATGCCCTTTGCTTTTTAAAATATCAATAGCTATTGTTTTTTCTAATGAATGTACTTCCCTAGATGTTTGATTCCATGGATCTTCATAGTCTTTGTACATATTTTCAAATTCTCCAATAAATTTGCCATTTTTAATTACATAATCTTGATATCTTGAATATTTTTTCATATGAAATATCTAATATTAACATATATCATTTATATTCCTAAGTTTTTCTGCTATAGGTTTTTCTGACTCATAGACTACTTTTAAGCCAGTGCCTAACATTGATTCAATAACACGAACTCCGTCTACTATAATATTAGGATTTTCAATTGATGCTGGTTGATCTGAACCATACATTGTTCTGTCTTTGGTAATATGAAATTCTATACATTCACTGCCTAGAGCAGCTGCTCCATAACAAGCTAATACGCCGTTATAATGATTAGAAAACCCAATTTTAACGTTCGGGTACTTCTTTTTTAGTGTCAATATATGTAATAGATTAACTTCACTTGGTTTAGTTGGATATGTGCTAGTACAGGCTAATACGTATTCAACATTATCTAATATATCAATAGCAGCATCTATTTCTTTTTGCGTACACATACCAGTTGATAATATTACAGGTTTACCGGTTTCATTTAATTTTTGTAAAAATTGTTTATCGGTAGCTAATGCAGATGCTACTTTATGATATGTTACATTACAATGTTTTTCAATATCATCAATACTTTGTATATCCCAACATGAAATAATAAAATCTAAATTATGTATTCCAGCGTATGCCTCCAATTCTTTTATTTGATCCATACTAAACTCTAATCCTTCTTTTTGTTGTCGATTAGTAGTTCCCCAAGGAGAATCTCGAGGTGTATCTAATTCTTCTGCAGTATATACTCGATTTATGGTTCGTTTTTGTAATTTAACAGCATCGCATCCAGAAAGTTTGGCATTATCAATTAATTCCTTTGCAAGATTCATATCACCATTATGATTAATTCCAATTTCGGCAATAATATAATTTTGTGTCATAATATATGTTTTATTTTTATAATATAATATTTTTTATTTAATTCCAATTAAATTTAAATATAATTCCTTCTTTTTCAACAAATTGTTTTTCATTTGCTGCAGTATATCCCTTTTCTTCTCCAATCCACTTTAAAACTTCAATTTGTTTAGATTGTATTAAACTATCAATAATAGGTTTTACAGTATTCATTATATGACCATAATCATCCATAACAATTATACTAGTTGGATATTGTTTTTTTACTCTGTCGATTCCAGATTGTATTCCATTAATATCGTGTAATGCATCTAAGTATATTATGTCTGGTATTTCATAATCCCATTCAGAATTAATATCTTTGACTTCAAATAATATATTAGTGTCTCCCATGCATTTGTTTTTTGCAACTTCAACATTATCAGTAGATATATCAGATGCATAAACTTTTGTTGATAAACAACTTAAAACTTTAGTAGTATCTCCTTGGCAACATCCAAATTCTACAACAGTTTTTATATTATCTGTTTTAAAAAATTCATATAAATCTTTTTTAAATTTTCTAGAAGTTGCATTTTTATATTCATGTTTATGTTTAACATGATTTAATATATCTTCTATAGGATCATCAGTATAATGATGCTTTACTAGATCCCAAGTTTGTTTCATTATATTAGTTCGTTGATCTTTTGGTAATCCATTAAATCTCCATACATAACCATGTTTAATAAAATGCAATGTTTTATTTTCATTTAATTGCCAATTAAATTGAAACATTTCTTTTCGATGCAAATGAGTTAAATTAAATGCAATTGGTAATGTTAAATTAATATCAACATTATGCATTTGCATCCAATAATTTATTGGAGTTTGATCATTTCCTTTTCGTACTACTTTATCCTGTAAGTTAATAAATTCATCAATATTTTTTTTATAAAAGTCTTTTAGTGATGTAAATAAATGTTTATGATCTTGGTTAAAAATCATAAATCCAGAATTAAAATATTTACTTTGATCAAATTCTTTAAAATCAAATATATTTTTATACCCTTGAACACTTTGATATGTCCAATTCATATTGTCTCTATCAGGAAATGCTGTAAACTTTCTATCAGTTAATTTGAAAAAATTAGGAGCATTCCATTTTATCATAGCAGTGCTATCTATTAATGCAATTTGATCGTATTCAATATTACGTCGTTCTAATTCGTCAAACACAAATAATGCTTTCTGCCAATTAACTCGATATTTGTATAAATCTGGTTCTACTGGTTGTGTAAATTCTACAAATAATACATCATTCTGTTTGCACCAATATTTCCAGGTTTGCCTTGAATATTCAAAATAATCAAATCCACCATATTTCTCTACAGCATCAGGATCATTGTTTTTTATTGCCGGCCACCATACTACATTTTTCATAATAATAACTCCTTTGGAAATGCTTTGTTTTCTGTTTGCATATCGCCTAACATTTCATTGTTTCTTTCTTTGATTAAAGATAAAAAATTACCATAATTTTCAAAACCAGTTTCTGTCCATGAAAATGGATGAGTATTAAGTTGTAGTTTTTTAACTTTGCTAAAATCTATCTGAATTGGATGTCCAGATTTCCATTCGTGATTTGAATCAGATAAATATGTAACATCTAATTGTTCTGGTTTATTACGTTTATAATAATGAAAATATTTTTCGCCATTACAATTAATTAATC
>TARA_R110001583_G_scaffold82491_1_pt1 | contig 20632 bp, 18 predicted proteins | sample TARA_R110001583 | Tara Oceans TARA_R110001583 (sample SAMEA4398432) | marine metagenome | biome: Polar Biome; feature: [MES] marine water layer (ENVO:01000295) within the mesopelagic zone...; material: water (ENVO:00002006), including particulate matter (ENVO:01000060) such as...... | reverse complement strand
TTCCGTTACGTTCGAAGAAGGTCTTGAAAGAACCATTGACTGGTACCTAGGGAATGAGGAATGGTTGAACAATGTAACCTCAGGTAGTTATCAGGAGTATTATACTAAAATGTATGATTAAAAGGTGGATTTGGACTAAAACAGAAATTACATGAAAGGAATAATATTAGCAGGAGGTTCAGGAACACGTTTACACCCTTTAACATTGTCGGTTAGTAAACAACTGATGCCTATTTATGACAAACCAATGATATATTATCCCTTGTCTACTTTAATGTATGCCGGGATAAAAGAAATTCTTATCATCTCTACCCCAAAAGACTTACCGCTTTTTAAAGATTTATTGGGAAATGGCGAAAAATTGGGATGTTCATTTTCATATGCAGTACAAGAAGCTCCCAACGGATTGGCAGAAGCATTCATTATTGGGGAAGAGTTTATTGGCAACGATAAAGTTGCCCTTATTTTGGGAGACAATATTTTTTATGGTACGGGTTTGGCAAAATTGTTACAATCCAATAACAATCCGGATGGAGGGATCATTTATGCTTATCGGGTTCATGACCCTGAACGTTATGGGGTCGTGGAATTTAATGCACAGGGAAAAGCGATAAGCATAGAGGAGAAACCAGTTGAGCCGAAATCAAATTATGCTGTTCCAGGTATCTATTTTTATGATAATGATGTCGTTGATATTGCAAAAAACATAGCGCCCAGTCATAGAGGTGAGCTCGAAATAACCGATATTAATAAAGTGTATTTAAAAAAACAAAAATTAAGTGTAAGTATTTTGGATCGAGGAACCGCTTGGTTAGATACAGGTACTTTTGCATCGTTAATGCAGGCCAGTCAGTTTGTTGAGGTGATAGAAGAGAGACAAGGACTTAAAATTGGGGCCATAGAAGGTGCTGCCTATGAAATGGGATATATAAATAAAGAACAATTCAAGGATTTGGCCCAGCCATTAATGAAAAGCGGTTATGGTAAAAACTTATTAGGAATTTTAAATAAGATTTAATGATATTTACAGAGACCAGGCTAAAAGGGTGTTATGTTATAGAACCACAGGTTTTTACTGATGAACGTGGATATTTTATGGAGACCTTCAATAGTGAAAAATTTGCTAAGGGAATAGGAAAACCCATTAATTTCGTCCAGGACAATCAATCTTTTTCTAAAAAAGGTGTTTTAAGGGGATTGCATTATCAAACAGGCAAATTCGCCCAAGCGAAACTAGTAAGGGTTTTAAGTGGGTCCGTTTTGGATGTTGCTGTTGATTTAAGAAAGAATTCTCCAACTTTTGGTGAGCATTTTGTCGATGTGCTTAGTAGTGAAAATAAAAAACAACTATTTATACCTAGGGGTTTTGGTCATGGTTTTATCGTTTTGAGCGATTCCGCCGAATTCTTTTATAAGTGTGATAATTATTACAATAAGGATTCAGAAGGTGGAATTATATTCAGTGACCCAACTTTGAATATTGATTGGGAATTACCGCAAGAAGAGCTTATTGTCTCAGAAAAAGACGGGATATTACCAACCATTGATAAGGCTAGGTTATGATAAATGTTTTAGTTACTGGTGGTAAAGGTCAGTTGTCTAGTTGCATAAAGGATCTAGTAGTTGGTATAAAAGGATATAATTTCATATACCTTGATATCGAAGATTTAGATATTACCGATGAAATGGCTGTTGATAGTTTTTTTAAACTAAAGAACCCGTCGTGGTGTATTAATTGTGCTGCATATACGGCTGTCGATAAGGCTGAGACAGACTTGGAATTGGCCAAAAATGTAAATGTAAATGGTCCTAAATATTTGGCCAAGGCATCAAAAAAATATAAATCGAAGTTAATTCAAATTTCGACCGATTTTGTTTTTGATGGTATAAAAGGTTCAATTTGTACAGAAGAAGACCCTACAAATCCTATAAGTGTATATGGTAGTACCAAACTCGAAGGTGAACAAGTTACAATTAATGGTGTTGATGAACATTTTATCCTTAGAACATCCTGGTTATACTCAGAGCACGGTAATAATTTCATGAAAACGATGCTAAGATTAGGTTCCGAGCGAGATGAACTTAACGTGGTATGTGATCAAATAGGTACACCTACCTATGCTGGAGACTTAGCAGCGTTCATCGTGAAATTGATTATGGACGATGCAAATGTATATGGTTTATATCATTTCAGTAATGAAGGCGTTGCCAGTTGGTACGATTTTACAATGGCTATTTTTGATATAGCCCAAGTAAATTGTAAGGTTCTCCCTATACATACCGATGGGTATCCAACTCCTGCTATTAGGCCTAAATTCAGTGTCATGGATAAATCCAAGATTAAATCAACATTTAATTTGGTATTACCCTATTGGAGAGATAGTTTAAGGGGTTGTTTAAAAAAACTAAAGGTTATATAATATGGTCTTTAGTTCACTAACGTTTCTGTTTTTATTTCTCCCTTTAACAATATTTATTTATTACGCGTTAAATCCTAAGCTAAGAAATGGGTTTTTAGCCCTGGCAAGTCTTTTTTTTTATGCATGGGGCGAGAAGAAATTAGTCTTGTTGATGATTTTTTCAATTGCGCTAAATTTTACGGGGGGAATTTTAATCGGGTATTTTTCAGAAACACAAAGAAAGAATTCCTCTAAGTACATTTTGTGGTTTTTTGTTACTGTTAATGTGCTATTATTGGTCTACTATAAATACTTCAACTTTTTTATTGATGTTTTGAATGATACAGGTTTTATAGGTAGCTCCAGCATAGATCAAATACTATTACCAATAGGCATTTCGTTTTTTACATTTCAGGGACTATCATATTTAATCGATGTTTATTACGAAAAAGTAAAGCCGCAAAAAAACCTTATTTCGTTAGGGCTTTATATATCAATGTTTCCACAATTAATAGCTGGTCCAATCGTAAGGTATATAGATGTTGAAAAACAAATAAGAAGTGCCAAGAGCTTTCAATGGCACAAGTTTTCGATTGGAATCGAGCGGTTTATTATAGGACTGTTTAAAAAGGTTATCGTAGCTAATCAAATGGCATTTATAGCCGATTACGTTTTTAATAGCCAAACTGAGTTGGGTATGGCTTCCTATTGGTTTGGAATAATATGTTACACCTTTCAAATATATTTCGATTTTTCAGGATACTCAGACATGGCAATTGGCCTAGGAAAAATGTTTGGATATGATTTTTTGGAAAACTTCAATTTACCCTACATAAGTAGATCAATCCAAGAATTTTGGAGGCGTTGGCATATATCTTTATCAAGTTGGTTTAGGGATTATCTCTATATTCCTCTCGGAGGTAATAGAAAAGGGGCTTTTCGTACTTATATTAATTTGGTTGTTGTTTTTTTTGTTACCGGATTATGGCACGGTGCAAGTTGGAACTTTATTGTTTGGGGACTATATCATGGTTTTTTTCTGATTTTGGAAAGATTGTTTTTAGGTAAATTATTGGATAGGGCCCCAAGAGTTTTATCTCATCTATATACTTTATTGGTCGTCTTATTCGGCTGGGTGCTCTTTAGGGCGGAAACATTAACTCAAGCCTTAGAATATATGAAGTTGATGTTTTCGTTTAATTTAAACGACAATCAATTACTTCTACAGCATTTTAGTCCATATTTTATTTTTGTGTTGTTTTTGGCGTTGTTACTGTCAACAAACGCAAAAGGGTATATTTTAGAGAACATTCATTTTAGAAGTAAAGTTTGGGAGAATACTAAGTACTTGTGGTACATGCTACTCTTCTTTTTTTGCTTTTTGGAATTGGCGGCTAATAATTATAACCCATTCATATATTTTAGATTTTAATGAAATTGAATAAGCGCATAATTGTTTTCATCTTTTACCCCATTCTATTTGTGGGCTTGTTTTATTTAATTTACAGCCTTAACAAGATTTATTTTTTAGATGATTTTGAGTCAAAAGAACTCTCTATTGGTGTTGAGTTTATTACTGAGGAAAACGATATTTTCCAACTTTTCTATAGGGACTCTGTTACAAAGCTCAATGAAAAGATGTCACAAAAAATCCCGATTGTAAAGTCTCATAAATCCCAATGGATCAGGTTTTCGATTCCGGATACTATTGAATTATCTCATATAAGGTTCGATTTTGGGAATACGCATAAATTAAGCCCTGTAGAAATAGAAAAGTTTTTATTACGATACAATGGTAATGAAATAGATTTGGCAAAAGATTCACTGTCCAATCATTTTAAGCCCAATAAATATACCGTAGAGATAAACAAGAATATTTTCGGAAGAATAAAGTTAGGAAAAAGATCGGACCCATTTCTGTTGTCTTATGACCTAAGGCCTTTGGTGAAAAAATTAAAGAAGGAAAAGAATTACACAAGAATTTTTTTAAACCTAGGGATAACTTCGTTTTTGACTGTTGCCATTTTATTTGGGTTTTTACGATACTCCAATCCTGCCCAATTAGCCCCAAGTGGCAATCATTTTTTTGTTGTATGCTTTTTACTGATGATTGTGTTGCCTACTATGGATAATTTATTTTCATTAGATTACACAAAACTTAAAGAAAAAAGGGAATTAATTCTAAAACCAGATTTGAACTACAACAATATAGATAATTATCCGTCTAGTTTTGAAACGTACTATAATGACCATTTTGGTTTTCGTGATCTGCTGATTTCTACCGGAGGGCTTTTAAAGGCAAAATTTTTTCATACTTCGCCTAGCGAAGAAAAAGTTATAATAGGGAAGGACAACTGGGTGTTTTATTGGAAGCCGGATATACAATCTTCGTACAAAAACGAAAACCCTTTTACTACAAAGGGCATTGAGGAATTTAGTCAAATGTTGATAAGTACCCAAGCATGGGCCAATGAAAACAATAAAATTTTCTATGCATCTATTTATCCGAACAAACATAGTATATACGAAAACAAACTTCCGTCAAGGATTAGAAATTTAAAGAAAGATACGATAGACAGAACAGACGTTGCATATAAGATTTTACAGGAGAATTCCATATTAAATATTAACTATGTCAAGGATTTTATAGACAATAAGGATAAAAAACAGCTTTATTATAAGCATGACACCCATTGGAATGCACAAGGGGCCATGATAGCCTACAAGGCTATTATTAATGGTTTAAGGTCTAAAGACACCTCAATAAAAAGGCCATTAGAATCTAAAGATTTTGAGATTGTTGTGGAACCAGACTTTTCACATGGAGACTTATTAGATTTTATGGGGGTAGACAATTCAGGTAAATGGTTTACCGAAAAGGTTGAGAAATTAAAATATAAACAAAAGCAAGAATTGGTTGTGAAACAAAACTTTTTTGGCAAACGAACTACGTTTATCCACAATAAAACAGTAGACGAAAACAAAACTGTTTTATTAGTAGGGGACAGTTATAGTAACGAACTGTTAAAGTTATTGCCCTTACAATTCAAAAAAATATATTTTTCAAGAAACATAAGGCTAAGCCAACAAGTTATAGAGAAAATAAATCCGGATATAATCATATATGGAATTGTGGAAAGGAATCTTGAAAATTTTTGAGAACAAGAACACCCTCCAAGCTAGTAATATTAGATGTTAAAAATAGTTGCTTTATATAAAGCATTATTATATTTTTTCACTTTATCTTATTAAGACTATCTTTAGACATTTGTTTATAACAAATATACTTTTTAAGTATAAATAGAAAAATAGAACAAGATTAGCATGCAACAACTTACGGTAGGAAAACATATCATTGACAATAACAATCCTTGTTTCATTATAGCCGAAGCAGGCGTAAATCACAACGGAAACCTTGAGATGGCAATTGAATTAGTTAGAAAAGCCAAAGAAATTGGGGTTGATTGTATAAAGTTTCAAACATTTAAGGCAGAAAGTGTAATAACAAAAAAGGCTCCAAAAGCTAAATATCAACTAGAGGTTACCGATCCTGGAGAAAGCCAATTTGATATGTTGAAAAAACTGGAACTGACTTATGATGACTATATTAAAATAATAGAGGAATGTAATAAGCAGCAAATTACTTTCCTTTCCACACCTTACAATGAAGAAGATTCTAATTTTTTGAATGATTTAGGGGTTTCCGCCTTTAAGATAGCCTCAGGTCAAATTGTCGAACTTGCATTTCTGAAACATGTTGCTAAATTAGGAAAGCCAATGATTTTGTCTTCTGGGATGGCCACTTTAGCTGAAGTATATGAGGCGGTTATGACAATTAGAGAGGCGGGAAATGAACAAATAGCCATATTGCAATGTACCACCAACTATCCTTCGAAAAATGAAGACGCTAACATCAGGGCCATGATTTCGATGGGAAAATCATTAGATTTACTATATGGTTATTCAGATCATATCGAAGAAAACCATGCTTGTTACGCAGCGGTGGCTTTAGGGGCCAAAATAATTGAAAAACATTTTACCCTTGATAGAAACTTACCAGGCCCGGACCACAAAGCTTCTTTGAATGTTTTAGAGTTTAAGGTTTTAATAGACGGAATTAGAAAAACAGAGATCGCTTTAGGTAGTCCAATAAAAAAACCTTCAGCAAAAGAGATTCAAAACACAAAAGGAATGCGCAGGAGTATTGTTCTCAATAGTCCAATAAAGAAAGGAGAGGTCATTACAGAAGATAATATGGTATTTAAAAGGCCTGCAACAGGAATTGCGCCAAAGCGGAAGAAAGAATTGATTGGCAAAAAAGCAGCTATGGATATATGTGAGGATGTGCCTTTGAAAGAAAATATGATTTTATGGGAATAGGTTTGCAAGTATTACCTGTTACATTAAAAGAAAACATAAATAGATTGGAGTCTTTCATTAAAGAACTCGATAAGGAACAAGAATCTTTCAGGTACTTTAAAAACAGGGATTTAAAGGCATTAAAAAATCACGTATTTACTTTTCTTCTATTACATGGGGGCATTACTGTCGGTTATGGACACTTAGATAAAGAAGGTAATACCGTTTGGTTGGGAATTGTGGTTAAACAAGAATATCAAGGAAAAGGATATGCAAAGAAGATGATGCAAATCCTTATTGATAAGGCAAAGAGTTTAGGGTTGAATAGTATTCAGTTGTCCGTTGACGACAAAAACAAAAAGGCTTTGGGACTATATAAACAATATGGTTTTGAAGAAGTTGTCGGATATATGAATACGTCCTACTCAATTTTAAGAAAGGACTTATCGTATGAAAAAGAAAATAAAATGTCTATTGGAATAAGTACTTTGGCATTTAACAAAATAAGTAGAGAAGATATTTTGGCGATAGCCAAAGATTATGCTTGGACGATAGAATTTAGCTCTAGTTTTCCTTATCAAGAAGATATGGTGGAATTTTTTAGCTCTATTAACATTAAACGTTTGGCCCATAATTATTTTCCAGCTCCAAAAGAACCCTTTGTAATTAATCTTGGCAGTAGAAAAGAAAAGATAAGACAACATTCAATATCACATTGTATTCAAGGACTAAAAATTTCAAAAAAAGCGGGGGCTCCATGTTTTTCGGCCCATGCAGGTTTTTGTATAGACCCTGATCCAAACCAATTGGGTAAACAGTTGGATGTTAATGTGGATATTGATAAAGATTTAAATTGGAGGTTATTTGTGGAGTCCGTTAAAACTATAGTTGCCGAGGCAGAGCGCATTAATATGTCATTCTTTATTGAGAACAATGTTACCTCTAAGTTTAATCTACGAGATGACGGTCAAGAAGTTCTTTTTTGCTCAAGAGCAGAGGAAAGTCTAGATCTTATAAATGAAGTAGGTTCTGAAAATTTTGGATTGCTTTTGGATACTGCCCATTTAAAGGTATCTTCCAAATCTCTGGATTTTGACATGAACGAAGCGGTAAAAAAATTAATGCCTTATATAAAATATATCCATCATAGTGATAACGATGGCACTAAGGATACCAATGAAGCTATTGGTGCAGATTATTGGTTTTTACCCTGGATGCGGGAATTTAACCAATGTATACATGTTCTTGAAGTAAAGAACATAGGAATAGAAGAAATTAAAAATCAAATTAAATTACTTAAGAAGTATGAGTAATGGAAAAATACCTATATATAAACCTTATTTAGGGAAAGAGGAGAGTGATGCAGTAGCGGAGTGTATGAGATCTACATGGATTTCAAGTCAAGGAGAGTTTATTGGTAAATTTGAGAAAGGTGTTGAGAATTATGTAGGAACCAAGCATGCAATATCGGTTAGTAACGGTACAGTGGCAATACATTTAGCGATGTTGGCTTTGGGCATTGGACCTGGAGATGAGGTTATTACAACAAACTTTACATATGTAGCTTCTTCAAATTCAATTCTTTATGTTGGAGCAACACCGATCTTTGTTGATATAGACCCTTTTTGTTGGAATTTAGATCCTTCTTTGATAGAAGAAAAGATTTCATCAAGAACAAAGGCCATACTTTATACTAATGTTTATGGTTCTCCGGCGGATTACAATGAGCTAAAGAAAATTTCAAATAAGCATGGTTTGTTCTTAATAGAGGATGCGGCGGAGTCTTTCGGAGCAACATACGACAACAAAGTGTCTGGGTCTTTGGGCGATATTTCCACATTTTCGTTTTTTGGTAATAAAACCATTACGACTGGAGAAGGAGGAATGATAACAACTTCTAACAATGAACTTTCTGAAAAAATCAGAAAACTTAAAAATCAAGGTAATTCGGAGACTATAAGGTATTATCACGATATATTAGGTTATAACTATCGTATGACCAATATACAGGCGGCAATTGGCGTAGTTCAATTAAGTAAAATAGAAGACATTTTAGAAAGAAAAAGAAAATTACATCAATATTATGAAGAAGGACTCAAAGATTATGTACGTTTTCAGAAATTATCAAAGAATGCCACTTCTTCATATTGGATGAGTTCAATATTATTTAAATCTATAGAAGAAAAAGAACGTGTAATCAGAGCTTTGGAAAAAGACAATATTGAAACGAGGCCTTTCTTTACCCCTATAGACGAACTACCGTTTTATGAAAAGGTAGATGATTGTCCTAACTCGAAAGAAATCTCGGCAAAAGGAATGAATTTACCCAGTTTTCCTACTTTACAAAAAAACGAACAAGATAAAATAATTGAAATAATCAGAAATAATATTCAGATATCGTGAAGAAAAAGGCATTAATTACAGGAGTTACCGGACAAGATGGAAGTTATTTGGCGGAATTGTTATTGGAAAAAGGCTATGAAGTTCATGGAATGGTACGTAGATCTAGTTTAGAACAAAAGTTGCGAATAGACCATTTATATAAAGGAGTTGATAGTCATGAATTGGATTTTCATGTACATTATGGAGATATGACTGATTCTTCCAATATAATGAGGTTACTTAAACTGATACAACCAGATGAAGTATATAATCTTGCGGCACAGAGCCATGTAAGAATATCTTTTGATATTCCGGAATATACAGCTAATGCTGATGCGTTGGGAAGCCTTAGGATATTAGAGGCAATACGTATATTGGGGCTTGAAAAAAAAACCAGATATTATCAGGCATCTACTAGTGAACTATATGGTAAGGTTCAAGAAATTCCTCAAAAAGAGACAACTCCGTTTTATCCAAGAAGTCCATATGGTGTAGCAAAAATATATTCTTATTGGTTAACCATCAACTATAGAGAAGCCTATAATATCTATGCTTGTAACGGAATTCTTTTCAACCATGAAAGCCCAAGAAGAGGAAATAGTTTTGTCACAAAAAAAATAACAGAATCCATTGCTAAGATAAAAGCAGGGAAATTAAAAAAAATACGTCTTGGTAATTTAGACGCAAAGCGAGATTGGGGATATGCCAAAGACTATGTTGAGGCAATGTGGTTAATGTTGCAACAGGATAAAGCGGAAGATTTTGTCATTTCAACAGGAGAAACCCACACGGTAAGGGAATTTGTCGAAAAAGCATTTAAGTATATTGATATTGATATTTCGTGGAAAGGTTCTGGGGTTGATGAAGTAGGATATAATACCAAGACCAATGAAGTTTTGGTTACTATAGACCCATATTATTTTAGGCCAACAGAAGTAGACATTTTAATTGGCGACGCAACAAAAGCCAAGGAAAAGCTGAATTGGGAAGCTACTGTAAAATTCGAAGAATTAGTAAAAATAATGATGGACTATGAGTTGTCTCTAATATAAAAATTTAGTCAATGAAACCATTGGTAATAATTCCGGCCAGAGCGGGCTCTAAAGGAGTTCTTGGTAAAAACATCAAGTTGTTGAACGGCAAACCGTTAATTCAGTATACGTTAGATGCCGCTAAAGAGGTTTTTCATGATGATGAAATATGCGTTTCTACAGATTCTTTGGAAATAAAGATAATAGTAGAAAAAAATGGTCTTGTTGTACCTTTTATAAGACCGTCAGAGTTGGCTACGGATACAGCTAGCACTTACGATGTTTTATTACACGCCTTGGACTATTATGAAAGAAAGAATTATTTCCCGGATTTAGTAGTGTTATTACAAGTTACATCTCCCTTTAGGACAGGAAAGCAGATTAAAGAGGCCATGTCTTTGTATAAAGATCAATATGATATGTTGGTTTCGGTAAAAGAAACAAAGTCAAATCCCTATTATGTGCTGTTTGAAGAAAATGAGAAGGGGTTTTTACGAAAATCAAAAAAGAGTGATTTTACACGAAGACAAGATTGTCCAAAGGTTTGGGAATATAATGGCGCCATTTATCTGATTAACCCAGAGTCTTTGAAAAAAAGTAATCTTAATAGTTTTAAGAAAATAGTAAAGTACGAAATGAATGAGTTTTCATCTCATGATATTGATACGGAATTTGATTGGAAAATAGCTGAATACATGATGGCTTTAAAGGATAAAGATTGAATTAAGAAACTTTGATTTTATATAATGGCATTTTATGACAGATGGGACAATATTGCTTATTTATGGACTAATGGTATTTTAAAAACCTTGCCAGAGTCCTTTGTCGACCATGTGTCTCCAGCAAACTCGGTTAAAAAACTAAAACTCACTTTTAAACATTTTGGCGCTGATTTCCTTAGAATGTGGAGGTCTGAAGATATTCCTAAGAATAAAATATGGTTTTTAGTACTTACCAAAAATAATTATGATGCCTTAAAGGATGTAGAGGAACTTACCAATGATTCTATATTTGTCTCATTTTTTAGATATAGGAGCACCATAAACAAGGAGACATTTTATTTTAATCTCGGGCGTAAATTTTTATGGGATTTATTATATCCTTTTTTTTGGGGCGTATATGCAATTAAGAGACCTAAAAAGGCTATAAGATATTTTGATTTGTTTATGGCGGTCAACGGTAGCTTTTGGGAGTTTAAAAGAACCATAAAAAAATACCGTCCAAGAGCAATAGTCTTTACCAATGATCATTTAGTGGAAGCCAGAAGCATGTTATTGGCTGCTAACTCATTGGACGTTCCAACTTTTTATATACCACATGCTTCGGTTTCCGAATACTTTCCTCCTTTAGAGTTTACGTATTCCTTATTGGATGGTCAAGATGCTTTGGATAAATATAGAAAATGTGGACCTATTAATTCTAATGTTGAACTGTTGGGAATGCCGAAGTTTGATAAATATGTAGGAGAGGTTAACGTAGCTAACACGGTGAAATCGGTAGGAATAGCGTATAACATGGTAGATAAGGTTGAAGACGTGCTTAAATTGGCCAAACTTATCAAAGCTAATATATCCGAGGTAGAATTGATTTTAAGACCACACCCAGGAGACACTCGCAGTTTTGAAAAAGAAATAGAAGAGATTACACTTTCTGATTCTAAAAAAGAAGATGCTTTTTCCTTCTTAAAGAAAATAGATGTATTAATTTCAGGAGAGTCGTCAATACATTTAGAAGCGGTATTGTTAAATGTTTATCCGTTATATTATTCGTTTTCCCCAAATAACAGGTATGACTATTATGGATATATTAAAAAAGGACTGGTAGAACCTTTTGCCAATCCTCAAAAGATAGTTCAGGAATTAAATGAGCTAAAAACCAATAGGCCGGATATTCGTTCTAGGGCAAATTATTATAATGCGGCTGTTAACGCCAGTTTTTATGGTAAATCATGTGAGGTTATGTCAGAATTAATTACACAAAAGGCAAACTAAGAAATGTTCAAAAGTAAAATTCTTGCCAATTCTGGGATTTATATGATTATAAATTTATTGCAAAAAGGCATTAATTTTTTACTTATTCCGATTTTAACGACCTATTTAACTACCTACGATTATGGAATTGTTGCAGTAGTTACGGCAGTAAATGCATTTCTTAATGTGCTTTATATATTATCTCTTAATGGTTGCTTAAATAGGTTTTATTATGAGTACAAAGAGGACAAAAAGAAAGTAAAGAAATTATTTGGTACAATAGTAACATTTGTTCTGGGATTTAGTGCCACGTTATCTATAATCCTTGTTGTAGGGCACAAAATATTTCTCGACCCATTTTTGAAAGAAGTAGATTTTTATCCTTTTATGGTCTTAGGGATGATTTCTGTACTGTTTAATCCGATTTTTACAATATATCAAAATACACTGCAGGCCAAACAGGAAGGAAAGAGATACGGTCGAAATAATATAGCCTTTTTTTTTACCAACCTCCTTTTTCTTTTAATAAGTGTAATTATATTAAACTTGGGAGCTAAAGGTGTTCTGGGAGCATTAGCATTGACAAACCTCCTTTTTTTTATCTATTCACTTTTTCAATTTGGAAAAGAATTTAGTTTTGGTATAGATAAAAACATACTTAAGCAGTCCTTAAAATATTCTTTGCCCCTTGTTCCTCACTCCATATCTGGGGTAACAACTAATATTATAGATAGATTGTTTGTCAACAGCATGATTTCTACATCTATAACGGGAATATATAATTTAGGAAGCACCTTTGGAAGTATAATTTTTTTAATAGCTTCAGGTATAAACCAAGCTTTTGTACCATGGTTTACCGAAAGGGTAAAGAGCAATGACATTGAGAAAATACCATTTTTTGCCAAATCGTTGATACTGGTTTATTGTTTTGTGGCGTTAGGGATCTCTTTCTTTTCAAAAGAGGTAATTGAGTGGGTTACACCTATAGAATACCATGAAGCATGGAAAATAGTACCAGTAATATCTTTTGCTTTTGTATTTCATGGTTGCTATTATTTTTTTTCAACACCCTTTTTTTATGATATTAGTGGAAAGGGAAGTAGAACTCTACCTATGTTTACCATAACTTCAGCTTTCTTGAATGTTCTTTTAAATTATTTTTTAATTAAAAACTACGGAATGGTTGGAGCCGCGTCGGCGACATTAATCTCTAAAGTGTTTTTAGTGCTTGGCCTAAGTTTTTATTACAAGAAATTTGTTAACATAAATTACAATGTTTTTTTAATGATTTTCTTACCAATGGTATTCTTTGGAGTATCCTGCGTGGTCTACATCTTGCCATCTGATTTTGAATATCTTTTTGGAATAAAAACCATAATTTATTTATTGTCTATATTCATAACAGGTTATTTTGCAAAACCTTTGATAAACTTTTTGCTTAATATAATTACAGGGGACAGAAAACCATGAGAATAAACATAAATAGGTTATTTAGAGGTGCAATTTTGCTTATTTATACAATGGTTTTTCTATTTGGAGGTTTTGTCCAATATTTTATAGGAGTTTCTACAACGTTATATACCTTATTAATAATTGGGTTAATATATTTTTTAATTGTTTTTAATTGGGCTTTAACCCTAAAGGTGTATATAAACAAGGTCATAATAGTATGCTTTGCTTTTTGTGCAATAATAATATTTAGTGGTGTTGTTAATAAGGCCCCAATCCCCAAAGTAGCTTTATATCTTATATTCGGATTGTTGCCCATGGGGGTTTTTTGGCTCTTATCATTGATTAAACAAAGAAAAATTAAAATAAGAGAGTCTTTGGGGCAGTTGACGAAGATAGTGGTCTACTTGCAATTGCCGATTGTTCTTTTACAGAAATATGGATATACTTTTTTGATTGGTTTTAGCCGTTCTAATCAGGCTATAGCGCCATATGATTTTATGTTTGGAACTTTTTTTATTAGAGCTGATCATGCTCTTGGGTTTTTTATGCTTATTTATTTGATGAAATTACTAATATCCCTTAAAAAGCGTAATTATTCCAATGTGCCTTGGGCTACAATTATTTATATTGGGTTTACTATAATGATTATGGAATCCAACCTTTCAAAAGTGTTTCTCATTATAGTACTGTCTTTTTATTTTTTTATATGGTTATATAAAAAAATAAAGTTCTTGGGATTGGTTTTGATTTTGATAAGCTCAATTGTTATTTTTAACCTATCACTAAAAATTCCTATTCTTTCTGCACATTACAAGAATTTTAGCAGAAATTATACTATTGAAAAATCAAAAGTAGATTTTGAGAGAACTACTGCCAAGCGTATTCAAATAGCCATGGTGTATGCGACTCAAATACCATGGAAAATTTTAGGGGAAGGACCTTATGATTATTTCGATATTTTTAAAGGAGAATTTAAAAAGACGAAACATTTTTCTCAACTTATATGGTCTTATAACGATTTAGGTATAATAGGGCTAACTATATCCTTGGTTCTTGGTCTTGTTATATCTTTCAGTTTAGGTTTAAAAAAAGAACATAGAAGACTCCTTACCGGTATGTTGATTTTTTATTTGTTCATGACCAATATATTCTCTGATTTAGCAATTTGCTTATCATTAATTTTAATAGATGAAAAAATCGAATAATCTTTATAAATTAAACTTGCTCAATCCTGTTAGGGTTATAGTATATAGCCTTATATTCTTAACCGTAAATTTATCAGCATGTCAACGTAAAGAACAAGAAAACAACAACATCATAGTAAGGCAAACGGGTTTTGAAGATAATTTTATCGTTCAATTAGAGGTAATTGCAGAGAATGAAGATAGTTTTGATTTTTTCTTTGTTTTGGATTCATTAAACGAAAAATTTACTGAAACGAAAAAAATGAGAAAAAAAATCAACGGAAAAGGTAAGCTAGAAATAGTTTGTTTTGAACTAGAGGGCCAAAAGGCATTAAAGTTTAGAATTGATTTAGGTAGAAATGAAATGCAGAAAGGAATTCTAATACGTAGCATTGAAGTTAAGCACAACTCTAAGGCCTTATTTATTAAAGGGGGGTTGATAAAGTACTTTTTCAATGAAAACAGATACATGCAAATATTAGATAATGGAGAAGTTCTCTTTAAATCTGCTCCAAGAAGAACCCCATTTATGAACACTTCCGCATTGCTTAATAAAAAAATGAAAATCGAATTTTAGATATAATATTAATTGTATGATTGTACCAATAGCATTAATTCCCTTTCATGATTGGCGAAAAATTCAGATAGAAGGCTTTAGGACTAGGGATGCCCATTTTATAGAAGAGTTTTCTAAAAACCAAGACAGAATAAAGATTATTATCAATAGACCTACAACCTTGGCCGAAATTTTGGGAAAAAGAAAATTAGGGTTGATAAAAGGAAAAAAAATTATTTCAAAAGGCAGTTTTAGACTTTACGAAATTGAACATAATCTATATTTGATAGATTATGTCTCAAATGATGTATTTGGCCAAATAAGAAATGGGTACTCATGGTTTTTCCATAAATATAGGGATGCATCATATAAATCGTTCATAGAACAAGTTTTTGGCTATTTAAAAGTCACCAATGATGTTGTTTTGTTTAGTCAAAACATATTTGCATCCGGGTTGTTTGAAAAATTGAACTCCAAGATTAAGGTATTTGATGCATGGGATAATTTTAATAAGTTTCATGTTTATGAAAAAGTAAAAGAACAGATATATCAAGCATACCAAAACTTAAGTGTTTCTGCGGATTATTGGACAACAAATTCGGTAGAAAATTTAGATGATTTTACCTTGGAATTTAAACCAAAAAATATAAAACTAATCAGTAACGGCGTAGATTTAAGGAGATTTGTTCAGGATGATGACAATAACAAACAATTACAAGACTTAAAAGGTATTAAAAGACCGATTATTGGTTTTGGCGGTAAGATATCACAACTTATAGATGTAGAACTATTAAATAAGACTATGCGGGGAATGCCGACCGTTTCTTTTGTTTTTGTAGGTCAAATTTTGGATAAAAACGTTTATGGCAAAATAGACAAACTTCCCAACTTTTACTATTTAGGAGACAAACATTACGATGATTATCCAAATTATGTAAAAAACTTTGATGTTTGTATTGTTCCTTATGTTATTGAAAAAAGTCAAAAGTCAGGGGCCAACACAATAAAAGTCTATGAGTATTTGGCAACAGGGAAAAAAATAATTGGAACACCCTCTAACGGACTAGAATATTTATCCGAGTATGTTTATTTAGTAAATAATGAGGATGAATTTATCGGGGAGCTACAAGATATTGAAAACAAAAAACCCAGGATAGAACTAGCGGACTATAGTTGGAAGAGGAAGGTCCACGATATTTTAAAGATAATCTCCCCAAAAAATTAATGCAAATCTTAAATACAAAAAAGCCACTAATTGGGCAATTAGCTATAGTATCAATAGCACTGACTTTGCCGTTGAGTATAACATTGGGTAATATTGCTATTATAATTTCTTTTGCTTTAAGTTTGTTGTTTATAAAAAAAGAAGATATTAAAGCAAATTATCCTTTTCCTATTTCCTTTCCTTTCTTGTTTTTTATTATCGTTTTTATCAGCGCGATATTTAGCAAAAATATGGATATAGGGTTTTCTAGATTGGACAGACATTTGTTGCCGTTGCTTTTAACGGTCATTATTGTTGTTTTTAAAGAAATATCACTAAATAGAGTTTTAAAACTTTTTACTTACTTCTTAACTTTTTTTACTTCCATTTTAATTGGAAAATTGATTTTGGGCTTAATAAAAGGACAAGGACTGGATCAGCTTGTTTTCCATGATTTTGCGGCTCTATATGGACAACATCCTGTTTATTATGGATTACAAATACTGGTTTCACTGCTTTATTTGATTTTAAAACTTAAAGATGATTATGCGGTAACTGTTAAAGATTGGAGATGGTATATACAAATTATTATTCTTCAAACCGGAATGATTTTTTGTGCATCAAAAGCGGTGTTTGCCATTTTTGTAATGTTAGTACTTGTAGGCTTATTTTTCTTTGTTAAGGGCAAAAGTAAAAAAGTAATGGTGTTGTTCGGTTTGGTACTGTTGTTATCCTGCGTTTATAAGGTTAAATTTTTGAATGAAAGATTTGCAGAAGGGATTAAAATAAAAAGCAGTATAATTCATTTTTCACCTACTAATGATTTTAAGTTGAAGACCCAATTCTCTCTTAAAGAGAAGCAATCTATCACCGATCTGGAACTAAGGGTTTTGTTTACCAAGATTTCCATTTATCATCTTCATAAAGATCATAAGGTTTTATTTGGATATGGAGTAGGTGATGCACAAGATTATTTAGATTATTATTTATTTTCTTATAACTTAGGTCCTAATTGGTATCAAGGTTATAATGTGCACAATCAATATCTTCACTTATTGTTGAATTATGGCATAGTGGTTTTGAGTTTGTTTTTGGTGTACTTATTTATGTTATTTAGAGATGCTTTTAAGGCAAAAGATTATCTTCATATGGCTATTTTAATTGCCTTCTGTTTTGTGTTCCTTTTCGAAGTTTCGCTAATAAGAAATAAAGGTATAGTTTTGTTTTATTTTTTTAATTTACTTTTTCTAACGAATAATACTTATTTTGAAAATAGCTATTTTAGGAACACGGGGAATACCTAATAACCATGGAGGTTTTGAACAATTTGCGGAATACCTTTCGCAATATCTGGTCAAAAATGGCCATGAGGTATATGTCTACAACTCCCATTCACATCCATATCAAGAAAAAACTTGGAAAGGTATCTATATTATTCATAAGAAAGATCCTGAAAACAAGATTGGAACAGTTGGACAGTTTATCTATGATTTAAATTGTATTTTGGATAGTAGAAAAAGGGATTTTGACATTATTCTACAACTTGGCTATACTAGTAGCTCTGTTTGGGGAAGATTGTTGCCAAAAAATATGGTTATTGTTACTAATATGGACGGTTTGGAATGGAAGCGTTCAAAATATTCTAAAATGGTTAGGAAGTTTCTGGAATATGCTGAAAAATGGGCTATAGATTCTAGTGATTATTTGATATCGGATTCTATTGGTATTCAGGATTATTTGAGGGATAAGTATGGTAAGGAGTCAGAATATATTGCGTATGGCGCAGAACCTTTTATGAATCCAGTTGAAGAGGTGATTTTTGAATATGGTGTTGTCAAATATGATTATAATTTGCTTATAGCCAGATTGGAACCGGAAAATAATGTGGAGACGATACTTGAAGGTGTACAAAAGAGTGGCGTTGAACAACCTTTCTTGGTAATAGGGAAACACGAGACGCCTTTTGGTGAGTATTTAAAGAAAAAATTTAAAGATGTCTCGAACATTAAATTCTTAGGTGGTATTTATATTTTAAACCATTTAAATAATCTTAGATATTGGTCCAATCTTTATTTTCATGGACATTCAGTTGGTGGAACCAATCCATCACTACTTGAGGCAATGGCATCGAATGCGTTCATCATTGCCCATGATAATATTTTTAATAAAAGTATTCTTCAGGAAAGTGCATTTTATTTTAATGGGGTCGATGATGTTGCAAAACTACTTACATTGAATAAAAGGGATTATCAGCATTTTGTTGATAAGAATAAATCAGAGATTAAGAATAATTTTAGTTGGGAATTAATAAACAGCAAGTACGAGAATTTTCTTCATAACTGTATTACACCATAGGTTATTTAAAAACTATACCTTCCACGAGAACAGATTTTTAATACAGTATATTTACCTTTACCAAAAGCAATAAATGTTTTTTAACCAACATAGATATTCCGGCCTTATTACGCCCATTTCCTATGGGATAGATTTGTTGGTCATTAATGTATTCGCCTATCTTTTACCGATTAACTTCCAAAATCCAATACTCTTTCATACGTATATATCCGTGGCATGGATAATTATGTCTTTGAAGATTGAATTTTATAAAGTTTATCGGTATACCAAGGTCACCAATATTTTGATCAAGCTTTTTACCCAGTTCTTTTTCTTTTTTTTAATACTCTATGCCTATATCGGTTTTTTCAAACAACCTGTGATGAGTAGGTTGGCATTAGCCAAATATTTTGCCTTTGTTTTTTTAGCAATTTTTATATTGAAGTTTCTCAACTATATACTCCTAATGAAGTATAGGGAACGGGTTAAAGGTAACCTTAGAAATGTTGTGGTTATAGGCAAGAACAAAATGACCAATCAACTCATAAATGTTTTTAAGGATAGGACCGAGTACGGGTACGAGTTCAAAAGACAATTTTGTCCTAAGAATCAGGATTTTGACATAAAAGAATGTCTTTTTTATATTGCGAACAATAATATTGATGAAATTTACTGTTCGGTATCATCCCTCCAGAATGAAGAGTTGTTGATATTTATAGATTTTGCGGATAATAATCTAAAAACTCTAAAATTTATTCCCGATAACAAATACATTTTCTCTAAAAAACTAAAGTTTGAGTATTACGATTATGTACCAATTCTTTCATTACGGGATATTCCCCTTCATAGTCCCATAAATGCATTTATTAAGCGTACGTTCGATATTGTTTTTTCAATTTTGGTCATTTTCGGACTTTTGATTTGGGTAGCTCCAATACTTGCATTACTCATACGATTGGAATCAAAAGGACCTATATTTTTCATTCAAAAGAGGACAGGTTTCGACAATCGGGAATTCCAATGCTATAAATTCAGGTCTATGGCAGTGAATAATGCTGCTGATGAAAAACAAGCTGGTAAAAATGATATGAGAGTGACAAAAATCGGCAAGTTCATTCGTAGTACCAGTATTGATGAATTGCCCCAATTTTATAATGTCCTATTTGGCAATATGTCTGTAGTTGGCCCAAGGCCCCATATGTTAAAACATACCGATGAATATGCTAGTAAGGTAGATAAGTACATGCTGCGTCATTTTGTAAAGCCTGGGATTACTGGATTGGCTCAGATTAGGGGTTACAGGGGGGAAATAGAAACAAATAGCGATATTCAGAATCGAATCAAATTCGATATTTTCTATATTGAAAATTGGTCGTTCTTTATGGATCTTAAAATTATAGTGCAAACTATGCTCAATGCAATTTCTGGTGAGGAAAAAGCATATTAAAGATATTTGAAATGAAAAAAATATTGATCACCGGTGCTGCAGGCTTCTTGGGATCACATCTTTGTGATCGGTTTATCAATGAAGGGTTTCATGTCATAGCCATGGACAACTTGATAACAGGTGACCTTAAGAACATAGAACACCTTTTTAAATTGGAGCAGTTTGAGTTTTATCACCATGATGTGACCAAATTCGTTCATATTCCAGGAAAATTGGATTATATATTGCATTTCGCTTCTCCTGCTAGCCCAATAGATTATCTTAAAATTCCTATTCAAACCTTGAAAGTTGGTGCTTTAGGAACCCATAACCTT
>TARA_R110001583_G_scaffold35317_1_pt1 | contig 20657 bp, 30 predicted proteins | sample TARA_R110001583 | Tara Oceans TARA_R110001583 (sample SAMEA4398432) | marine metagenome | biome: Polar Biome; feature: [MES] marine water layer (ENVO:01000295) within the mesopelagic zone...; material: water (ENVO:00002006), including particulate matter (ENVO:01000060) such as...... | reverse complement strand
CATCTTTCCTTTACAGCGCGGAACAAGCGGCAGCTTATCACACACTCCCGTGGCCTCATACTCTCCTGGGTCTTTCCCTACTGAGGTACCAAAGTAAAAAACCTTTTCTGGATCGGCTAAAACATCTTGCATTATTTGCTCTGTACGGCCGTCTCTATACTCAGTGGTATAAGTTTGTGCCATATACTTAATCACTTTGACACCACCGCGCAGTGTTTCAATTTTTATACTGGCCATTTGGATCAGTTTTTTAAACTTACTTGGATCAGTTTTGCTTAATGTTTTTAAGGCCTCTGCTATGTTTTTTGCTGCAGGGCCTTTAATTGTTTTTGCGTTTTTAGCCACTTGCATTATTTTTGGGCCAACAAAAGGTTTGCCGCCAACAGTTTTAACTTTTCCTGCGATGGCATTCAAAGATGTTTCTATTTGTTTGCGGCTAAATCCGGCGTCGGCCAATGCACTTATATATTTGCTTTGTGATTTTGTAATGGCTGCGCCAGCTTCATCTAACATTCCAGCAGCCATACGGCCATATTTTTCTGCCAAGTCATCACCAGCCTTCTGAACAACTTTGCTAAAATAAGGGCCCATCAAATCTTCAGCCAGCTTGGCCGCGGCCCCAACTTTGGCCTTCGCCCCAGCCCTAAAAGCTTTTATTATTCCAGCACCTTTTTCCGCGGCTTCGCCCGCTGCCGCAATGCCGGCTTTCCTGGCAACGCTGCTTTGTTTTGCTGTGGTCTCGGCAGTCTCTTGAACAGCTTTCAATTGAGCCTTAGTTAATCCAGGGGGAGGGCTTATCGCCTTTGGTTTCGTTTTTGCAACAACTTCGCCCGCCTCATCGACAAGGCCAAAAACTTTTTTCAGAGAATCTAGTAACTTAATTACAACATCGTCGCCAAGTTTGGGCCCCAGCTTCTCCACAAAAAAACTAGAAATTTTTGAAAATTGTTTCGCAACAGCTTGTGCCATTTTACCAGTTATTTTAGCCTTTGCTGCGCCGGCGGCCCGGGCGGCCCCCTTCATAAGATATTTTGCTGCATTTCCAGCATACCCAATACCCGGTACAGCCGCCAAAAAAGATAAAGAGGCATATAAGTATCTTTCCCACGATGCAAGCTCCTTATCGTTTAAATACCACATTCCATTTGCAACATCTGCACCAATTCCAATAATGGGTATTAGACCAACAATATCAACCATAATATGGCCAAGCTCATTTACACTGAATCCCAAAGAGTCCGCTATCGCTTCATAGGTGGTTTCGTCGCCATCCCCATAAGTTCCTGCTTTATATTTATCAACAATCCATCTAGTTCTTGATTCAGGGTGAAAGACCGTTTCCTTGCCACCGAGCGCCAATACCATATACTCTTCACCTTGTGGTGTCCACGGTGTTGATAATATTGTATCTATCACTTTATTGCCCGTCTGCGGCGGCTTCTTTTTTTCTAATATCAAATTAGATTCGTTTAAAAGCTTTTTTCTTGTAGCTCCCCCAATCTTTATTAATCGGCTCTCTTGCATTGTTGGATTTTCCATCTTAAACACATCTTCAAAATCACGAAAAACATCTAGATTTCCCAAACGATATGCCTCGTCTTCTTTTTCCCTAAGATCATCATCTTTTTGTGCATAACCAACTTCTGTAGAGAACTCGCGATCGAATCCGCCAGCGCAATTCTGTTTGTGGTGAACTAATTCATGAGCCAAAGAACGAAGAACGTCCTTTATATGACGATTAGTTGCATATACACCGATGCTATCTTTTTTTGGATCATAAAAACCGGTTTTTCCAAGTGGCTTAGAACCATTTTCATTATCATCCAACAAATAAATTGTAACAGGGCGATGATAGCCTAGAACATCTTTTGCATGACCCATCAAGCCATCAAAAAGCTCTTTGTGGTTATTATAAAGATTTTTAGAAGACTTATCGTGTATTTTATAGTGCATAAAGTAATTAGTAAATCAATTACAACTTTTCTTTAATTGATATATTTCTTTCATTTGTGAAAAAGTAGCATTTTCTAAAATGCCTATATAATCTAACATGTAACTATTTTGTTCTTGTAGTTTATTAATTTTCTTAGACATATCATAATCATTTTCAATATGACTTGATACAAAAAAAACAACAAACAACAAACAAATAAAAAGAAAGGCCACCCTTGTCAAGGGATTAAAATCACCTAATTTAATCCATTGGCCGTATTCTTCTTCCATCCTAAAAGCCGGGCACCAAATCAGATACTTTAGTTTTTATTACCTTCATTACCTCTGAACTGCAAATAAAGCGCGCCAGGTTTTTTGTAAGTGGATCGGCCATATCAGTTAAAGTTTTATTAAGAGTGTCCGTTATTGCTGAACCAAGCCGACCCCGGCCACCTTTATCATCACTAATAGCGTCCTCAATATTATTTTTCAATTGAACGGTGAGATATCTTATAATTGCCTCTGAAAGATTTTGTGATATGTTTCTACACGCGTCTCTATCGCCTTCCACCAATTCTAAAAAATCATCCATACTATAGGCCATAATGACCTCTCTTAGTATTGGGTATACGGCGGAATCTTCGTCAATGCCAAATTGTCCTGCTATAAAATCAACAATAAGCCCCTTAATTGGCTCTCCAATAAGATTTCCTATATCAAGTCCCGGTATATCAATATCAGGTAATTCCCATTCTTTTAAAGGGCGTCGGTTGTTTTTAATTTCTACAATTAGCATTTTTTTGTTCCCTATTAAATAGTGTCGTCCTCTATTATAACTTTCTCTTTTCTTTTTGCATCAAGGGCTCTTTCCGCGTCAACAAACTTTCCTTTATTGCCGGTCGGACAATCGGTCGCTGCAGCATATCCGGCATAAGCTATCTTCTTATAAGGCGCCGGCCCCGGAAATTTAGTACCATATACTTCTACATTACCCCCACTCATAGTGCTGGCCTCTTCTAAAGAACCGCCGCCAACTGCACCCGGTGGAGCACTTAAGTAATGTGGTTTTGGTCTTGTGGTATAAGGTTTAAACGTCTTGTTCTTTTTATAAGGTCGCCAAGAGCCAGCCTTAGAATATCCCAATAGAATTGGTACGTTTCTTCTATTAACACTCACAGCCTTGTCCACAACAGACCCATAGCCCGAAGCCTCACTTAAAGAAAGCATCTTGTCAAATTCATCGTTAATCGCCTTAAAAATTTTCCCAAGAATGCCGAGGTTTCGTAAATATTTAAATGTTAAATTTTCTAATGAATATTGTCCGGCCCTTTCAAGCCCGCTTTTCCTCATCTTCATAATTTTTTCTTTTATTTTTTCAAGAGCGTTGATTTTTTCTTCTGGATTTTCTGATTTGAGTGCAATTGTTTCAATGGCCTTTTCTACAATTCCCTTTCCTTTTCGTATAATTTGATCATCATCAACATGAATTTCCTGTTGAACTGGCTCGGCAATCCATTCATCGTTCGTAACACTATAAACACCAGTAGAATAGTGAGGCTCTTTGGCGTCTTGAGGGTAAAGCTCTACATCATAATTATAAATTTTAATGTCATGATTTTTATTAAAGAGGGCCTTTTTTGCACGGAGCATCTTTGCAACCAACTCTTGATTATCATCTACATCGGCATAATCTAAAATAATGTGAAGATCAATATCACTCATGGGAGTATAATTATAATTTGCCATACTTCCGGTAAAAGTGACGTCTTTTATATCCGCTTCGGAATTAATATATTTAGCAAATTCTTCTGCAATTTTCAATAGAGCTTCCCGAACACGAGGATTTAATTTCTTACCATCCCAAAATTCATGATGAAGCTCATCATGAATTTTAAAAGTATCACCATTTATATCAACTGATATCATGCTGTCCGAATTTCCTCTTCTGGTTTTGACATCAGGTTAGCAAAGTATTCTCTATTGGGTTTGTTTAATTCCCAATGCCAAGCTTCGTTCTTATATTGGGCTAGCCCATATTTATGTGCATTTGCGACGAGCCACCGATACGCCGCGGTGCCCTTGAGAGCTTCATTGTTTTTACTACTTGGTGGCATGCCAAGAAAAAAATCAATTGCTCGGCCAGTGGTATGAGGAGAGCCTTCGCCGCCCTGTGAAATTGGCATCGCCACCCATATTCTAGCCTTTGCGGCGCTTCCATATTTTTTAAGGGCGCGCTTCCAATTGGCCTCTTGAGATTCTAATGACCGCAGACCAGAGCCCGGGCCAGAGACCATCAGTATTTTTCCCTTGGGATAAACGCCCGGGACTCCATCTGCTGCTGCATCTTTTTGAATCCTGCTTACTAAAGCGGCCAAAACAGGATCTAATAACGCGCCCTTCCCCCATGCACTTGGTACCCTGACAACATTCGACGGCTGTTCGCTTTTATCTCCTATGCGCGACACTGACGGCTGGTTTGGGTCTCCGACATTAATTTTAGCAGCCTCTACATCTTTAGCACCTAGTCCTGCCCCAATTGCCGCGGCCGTTTCTTGACCAATACAACCATCAGTTCTTATTCCTTTTTGTTTTTGAATTTGTATTGTTGCAATCAAAGTTGATGCACCAAAAACACCTTCAGCGTCGGCGACATTCGCGCCGGCGTCTTTTAATTTTGTTTGAATCTGTTGAACTAATTTTTTGTCGGAATTTCCAACGCTGACGTTGCCCATATTATTACATTTTTCGGCTCGGGAAATAGCATATTTCGCTACTTTCGCGACATCCATCTGCGCCAATTTCTCAGTGCTAATCCTTTGTCCTGTAAATTCTTGTGGCTTCGGCTCGGCCTCTGCCGGTGTCTCTTCTACCTGCTCTTTCAAAGAATAAAGCCACTTAAAAACAATATCTTCGCCTTTCTTATCCCACATTATTTATTCTTCCTTACAATCTTAATTAACATATTATAAATTTCTCTAGTAAATTCTTCCAGTCTATCCACCGAATCTTGTGTATAATGAAGATCAGTCTCTATTCTTTTAATTGGATCTTTCGCCTTTGAACGTCTTTTTAATGGCCTTCGCAAAGAAACAACTCTAGGCACATCAATGCCTGTGGTTGTAAACTCTTTAATAATCTCTTCTCTAATAATTTTTCGAAGAATATTTTTAGCCACAGCCACACCCCTCGTGATGCTCGTGCTCTTCTTCTTTCCCTAACATATTTTTTATACGCCAGTGTTCATGAGACTCCCCGGGATGCGCGGTGCCACAATCGTGACCTTCACCTTCCTCCTCTTGAGAAGCCAACACATTATATACTATATCGGCCACTAAATCAGCAATCGCCATGGCGTCATCTGCCCGATCATCGCCTTCGGGGGGTACATCTTCATGTTGCCCTTGAACCATCGGCATTGGAGGCGGCATCATGCCGCACTCACTGATCTCTTCTTCAATCATCTCTATTAGGATTTCTTTTGTAAGTTTCATTTTAACCTTTTCCCGGCGTTGCCTTGGGGCTTTTCTTTATCTTTTTTTCTTCTTTGATAAGAGAAGCCAACTCTTTTATAACCATTTTCTTCAAAACGAGCCTTGCCTCACTAAGCTTATTTAATTTAGTGTTAATGTCCCAAGCTGATTTTTCTAGCTGTCCGGTAACTCGCGGGTCATAATCTTTAATAATAAAATAAATCTTTTTGTCAGGTATCCTACGATTACGAGCATTTTGTATCGCCTTCGCAATATTTTTGTCTGCTATATCGCCGACTGCTTTTTGAAAAAAGCTTGCAAGTGCTGCTCCCTTATCATCACCGCGCGCGCCCTTGCTGCCGGTCGCGGTTAATTTCGGCGCCTTTTCTAGAGCACTGGCGATGGCTGCTGCATTTTTAGTAACTAAACGTTTATTCATACTCTGCATAATTTTCCGAATAGGCTGCGGGATCTTGAAGGCGGTCTGGGGGACCGCCGAAATTGTTTGAAGGGCTGTTAATGTTTTTCTTCCAACGCTCCCATCTGCGCCCATAGGATATTGTTTTTCTTCCAGTCGTTGTACCGCTTCAGCCACCAAGCCTTTAAACTTCCCAAGTGAATTTGGATTAAGAATGCGTAAAATCTGCGTCTGCATGTTGGCGACTGGGATTTTGGTCTTCTTGATTTGTACTGCTTTTTCTCTTGTTTTCTCCGCGGCCTTTTCTGTTGCCGGCTCCTTTTTCGCCTGCGCCGCCTCGTATTCCTTTCTTGCCCTATCTTTGATAATTTTGTCGACTTTTCGTACCACATTTGTTAATTCTGTTTTTGCAATCTCGTGCTCCCGTTTGCTAGCGGCGAACCACGCGCCGGACTTTGCGGATGCAACTTTAACAACTAAATCCTCATTACGACATTTTTTTAAATATGACATTATTTGAGCGGCCGTATCCCAATTGTCTTTGAAGCCCCGCCGCGATTTGGTGCCCAACCTCAAAACAGATTGCACCTTTTTTAGACCATCTGTCTTCTCAAGATCGGCATCCAAAATTTGTTTTGCGTCGCGCTCCCAGTGTTCCCCTTCTTCTCGGCACTTCTCTTTTTCCGGCGCCGGGCTGGGCCCGCCTTTTGCGGCTTTACGCTGGCGCACCTTTTCCTGGGTTTGTGCTAGCCGCTCTGCATAGCTAATTTCCTGCAGGTTCTGCTCATTAAGCTTTTCTTGTTTTTCATTCAAATGATGTCTTGGGTCAATTCTTTTTTTGTTTTGTTTTAATCTTGCCATTTTTTATAATTCTCTCGGTTTAAATAAATAGTTCATAAAAGCTGTTGTGTTCTCCACACATCAGAAGCAGCAAAGGCCTTGCGAATTAAAGACTCTGCGCCCTTCATTATATGATAATTATCTAGATCTGATGGTTCTATCCAATCATAATTTTGATGTTCTAATGAAACATCCTTCATGTTTACAGTTCCTTCAAATTTTTCACATGTGAAAATATAAACTTTTTTATTTTTTTTTAAAAATGATCCAACCATATGAAGATCTTGTTCCAACAACTTTAATCCGGTTTCTTCGGCAGTCTCCCTTACGGCACACATCTTAGGATCTTCGCCGGGCTCTGACCCTCCCCCTGGCAATACCCATTGATTGGAGTATAATTTATTATCTTCTTTGTTTTGTAATAATAAAATTTTGCCCTCGTGGTTGATTATAATAACCCGAGAAGTAAATTTTCTAGACATTTCTTCTTTTAAATAATGTCTCCATTCTTTTATAATTTTTTCCATATTTTAATTAGTACTAAGCGTCTTCAACTTTATTGTGTGTCATGAGATTATGGTGGCGAATCTTTTGAAAAACTTTTAGGAATTGTTTTTGATACTCTGGATTTGCTATATTTGATTTTTCAAGCTCTCCCATGAGGAACCACAAAGAACTATTTTCATCTTCAAGACGTTGAACTTCTTTTTTTAATTCTTCAATTTCTTGTTTAAGTTCTTTTACGCTCATTTTTCTTATTTGTTAAAAAGTCGTCCAAAAAAATTAATAACCGCATTAACATTCCTTCTTTGTTTGTCTTCATCAACTTTTCTTTCAATAAAACTTTTAGTTTCTTCAAACTTTGGAGATATTGTAATTTGCGGAAAATAAATATATACTGCACTTACCATCCCAATAAGCTCCCCTTTGTAATTCATTATTGGAGAGCCAGAGCTACCTCCTTTGGCTGGTAAAGAATAGATCGAGCGCCCGAACGAGTTGCCATCAAAAAATCCATCAAAAATTGGAACCATGTTTTTGTCAAATATTCCAAGGGGGGCTGCCATATTATATATACGATCTCCTGGCTCCGGAGCATCAGCAGCTATTCTAATTGCCGGGCTATAAAGACCCCTGACATATAAAATACACAAATCATTTTTGGAGTCCACTGCAACAATTTCAATGGGAAAATATCTTTTATGAATATTAATAACCATAAACTCCATTGTATACTTGTGGCCTTTCAGCATCTTCTTGGCGCGGCTATCAGCACACACATGTGCGGCAGTTAAGGCATAAGCATTTTTGCCATTAGAATCGACAACAACGGCCGATCCGCTTGCACCAAAGCGCTTTGTTACACAAAACTCTTTCCTTTCAGGGTGACACATCCTGACGTCTAAAAATTTTTGTATTTTTAAAAAAGAGTCGCGAGGCAAAATTCTTTTAACGCTGTTTTGAGGCGCGCAAGACATCGGCGCGATGATCATAAACAGTAACATAAGTTTAATATATCGCATACTATAACTAGTGTAAGGGGCAGCTATTTTAAAAAGTCGTTTTCTATTTCTAAGAGCTATTTATAGACAAAACTGGTGTCCGACCAAACGCAAAATAAAAGGAAATCAAAAAATGTTTAAAATAATGGCCTTCGGCTTAATCACTTTCGCTACCATGACAAGTACAAATATAGCCTGGGATAAAACATCCGAAGCGCCGTGGACTTATCAGTCTCCCACCAAAACGAGCGAACTCAGCCACGCTGTACATTGTTACCAATGGTTACCTTTAGAAATGAAAACAATTCAAAAAGTTTCAAAAAAGCAAGAAAAAGAAATAATTAAAAAAGTTTTCAAAAACAATTAACATTCCATTAATGGAAATTTCTCAATTATATATGCTTGCGGCCGTGGTAAAAACCAGCTATGAACAATGTCGTGCCCTTTTAGTTGATGGCGATCAATTAAGTGACGACATTTTTTTATTAATTTGTAAATATACAATTGCTTTAGCAAAAACTTATGAAACAATAGAAAAGCTTATCGTAAACAAATACGCTGAAAACGAAGACTATACAACAAACAACAATACAATTTATTTAAAAGCTTTAATAAGAAACTGCGCCAACCTAGAAGATCAGATACAAGAGAGAATCAGTTTGACAATTCATTAATGTCGCGCTATAATATTATTTATGAAAATTTTATTGGCATGTTTTTTATATGCGTGTGGCCATATAATTTCTTGGCTCTTAAATCATAGTCAATTTGTATGGGATTGGTGGAGTGACAAGCCATTTATAACATGCTTGGTATATTCAATACCAGCATCAATGCTTTTTTGGCATGGAACAAAATATGCTTATGAGGGTCTAGGCCAAGCTTGGAGTGCTCGCCTCTTAGCCTTTGGGATCTCTTATCTTGTTTTTCCAATCTTGACTTTTCTACTTTTAGGAGAGAGCATGTTGACAATAAAAACAATGTCTTGTATAGCCTTATCAATAGCGATTGTTTGTATACAAATATTTTTTTAAGAAAGAACTTCGTAAACTTCTTGCTCAATGGCATCTTTAAATGAGCGTGGCGACAATTTGTGTGTGATATTTTGATCAAACCAATGAATTATAACATATTCAATATTAGCAGTTGTAATAATGCCCAAATCACAATTGGGATCAAGTTCTTGCATATAAGTCATTCGGACTAATTGTCCTTTTTTAAACTGCATAGTTTAATCTAATACAAGTTTATAGTGACCTTTCGAAAACTTTTCTATAAGCTTATGATGTGGAATCGTGTCCGACAAAGTGTTGTCTTGAACATTCCAACTTAATTCATAGTCACCATTATCATGTTTCTTTGTGACGATGGCCAAAAGAGGGTCTTTTTCTTCCTCAATTATAATTTTTACAAGTTGTCCGAGTTTAAGTTTCATAATATTATTATATAACAAATATCAATTTTTGTCAATGTCTTCTTCAATGCCGACCATGGTTTCTCTACGACATTTGGAGAATTCTTCACTAAAAATATACTGAGGGTCTGCGCCGCTCTGGAAAAGACAGGCATATAATTTAATCTCGTTTGGCGCAGTAACCATAAGACCAACTGCATCAGCGGCGTCGGAAAACTTATCGCTCATTACACCAATAGACTTTAAAACAGCTTTCTTTTTGTCTTCTGGCAACTCTACAGCAAACTTTAAAAAATTATTCCTATCGTAACCATCTTTTAAATATTTGTTTATCATCGGCAAATTAGAAAAGGCCGCCAACAGACTTTCTATTTCTTTTTTCATGTCTTGCACAAATTCAGTAAAATCTTCACCACCTTTGATTTCTTCAAAAGACTTGCCCTTGACCTCTTCTGGCACAAGATCAAAAGTTTCTGGGTCTTCCATTAAAACTTCAAAAAATGATGGCAGCAACTTATCTATTGGCATCGGTTCTGATTTCCATGTCGTCGCCTTTATTTTTTTGCCCTTTCGTGGCACAGTTGCCGCCAGATCTTCCTTAAGGAAGGAGCGCCAATTTTCTAATATTAATTTCATAATGTAAATAGTCTATTTCAGGATAGGATCTTGGTTGGTTTTAATTAGTGCTTGTCTAAAAGATTTTTTAAGTTGTAACAATTTGGCAAATTTAGCCCTTGCTCTCGACTCCATCCATATTGTAGCCGGCTTTTTTATTTCACCATTGATTAGCTGATCACTAAAATCGTAAAATCTTGCCTTTTTACTCTTTCCAAAAACATTAAAGGCGCCGCATGTTATAATAATAAAACATACACCGGCCAAAAATACTTTTTTAAAAAGAGGATAGCTCTTCACCCATTTAGTCCTCCAGCCCAATACTATAAATAGTTCTTAGGTCTCATATCAACTATTAATCTAATAAACTATTTATTTGTATGAGAGTTATATCATTATTTTTAATCATAACGCTATTGCTTGTCTTTCCGGTGGGTGTGACGGCTCAACAGGGGCAACTTCTTCAAGCGGAACCGAGCAAGGTAGCTATGCAGGCACTGGGTCTCGCAAAACACTATTATAGTAAAGGGCAATTTGAGAAGGCCGCCGAACTGTTTATGGAAGCCTATCAATTAGACGCACGCGTTGAATTTATGTTTAATGCTGCCCGGGCGTATCAACGAGCAATTAAGTTAGCGCGGGCGAAAGCACTCTTTAAGCGCTGTGTTAAAACCAAAGCCGCTCCAGCGGTTGTTGTTGAAAAGGCGAATATTTATCTTCGCGAAATCGAAAATATGGAAAAGGCATTACACAAGGCCAAACATGATGGTGAAAAAGAAGCTTCTGATGCATATGTTGTAAAAGAACCAAAGGTGCCGCCGGTTAAAAAAGAACCAAAACAAGAATGGAAAAATTCAGTTGGCAGAACGACTTTGGGTCTGGGCACCGTTGGTGTAACTGCTGGTGGCTGGTTATTGCTCAATGCTTATGAACTCTCAGATGCATCGGATAAAGATGCCGAAGCAGGCGAGATAGATTATAATGAATATGATAGACAGAAGACAAAGGCTGAGAGACTAAATATGCTTGGGTGGGGAGCAGTGGGTCTTGGCGTCGTTACTACTGGCTTCGGCATTTGGTGTCTGGCCACCCAACCAGACAAGGTAACAATTGCTGCGTCACCCAGCGGGGTTTCAGTGGCAGTGAGGTTTTAAAATGAGTAGGGAAGGTTTAGTTTCATTAATAATAACATCAATGGTCTTGTTCGATCTATGTTTGCTTGGCTTTTCTGGCTGTGTTGAGAGGAAGTATGATGAAGAGAATTACCCAGTGGTTGTGGAAACTGGAAGCGACGTGGTGGATAGCCAAGATGTATTTGAAGGGGAAGATACAACAGAGGAAGAAGAAGTCGCGCAGATAGATGATGCTGGTGATCCGATGGACCCAGAAGATTTAGAACAATTTACAGATGCCGATGAAGATGAAACCAGAGGCATGGATCCTGATACCGCCGACCTTGTTGAGGATATTCAAACAATGATTGATTCAATTGTCGATGATGCTGACTCGGTTAACCTTAATTATAGTTGCGAAGGTCGCTGCGGCAAATACACAAAGGGGAAGCCGTGTCAATGTGACAAAGCGTGTTTTAATGCGAATGATTGTTGCGAAGATTTGGTAACATTCTGCCCAGATGTTAAAAAACCAGAAGTAGATAGCGGCTCAGACTCGCAAGATATTTACCAGCCGCCACAGGATACAAATACAACGTTGGGTCCGGGTGAGTGCCCCAAGGATTGTGAAAGTTGGTATAACGGTTGCAACACTTGCCAATGTAAAAATGGCAAGATTGGTGGTTGTACAAAAATGGGATGCCCCACCAAGAAAGAACCCTACTGTAAGAAATATAAAACTTAAAACTTAAAGCTTTTCACCTGTTTATTGCACCTTCTATTCTACCTATTAGGCGCAAAATCTCTGAATTCTGTTTGTTTATCTCTTTCATATCCATTTTTAATTCTTTGACTTCATCTTCTATGTGCTGAATTCTTTCATCATCCGCGCTTTGAACCCAAAAAATAATACTTGCTATCGCAGCCACTATCGCGATTGCGAACGTAACCCACTCTTTTACTTGTGAAATGCTAGATTTGGTTGTCATAAATTATTTGCCGCCATGGCGCTTAGGTTTTTTCTTTTTTTCCATTCGTTCTCGGATTTTTCGCAGACGATCCTGAATCTTACGTTGTTGTTTGTGTATATGCTTAGTATGATGAATAGCATTACTTGGAGCCTGTGCATAGGCCACATTATCCAATGAATGTTCTTGGGCTTGGACCGGTCGTTGGCAGGAGTATAAAAGCGGAAGGGTGAGAAATATTATAAATATTTTCAGATAATTCGGCATGATAATGTAAATAGTATAAAAACTTACTTACCACCTCAATAATCTAAATTTTCCAACTCTCCCAAAACCCACTTAAGAGCCGCACATGCAGCCTTCGTAGATTCAAAGTCTTGTTCTCTGACCATTGCTCTTGCTAAATTCATACTTACTTTTACTCTACCCGACTCTTCGCCTGTTCTTGCGATGATATGATCATCTAATGCCTCCAAGCGCTGCAACAGCATTTGAATTTTTTCTTCTATCTCTTTCTGCTTTTTCATTTTTGATGTGTTAAAAGCCATTTTACTTAATGTGTCCGTTTTTTTTTAGTATGCGATAAAGCAACTCCCAACTAATAATACCGGTAATAACTCCAATTATATATCCACCAACGATCGGGTCAATGTTCATATAATAAGTATCTTTAAATAAAAAAAATGGCTTATATAAGTCCTTTACAAAAGCAAAACAATAAGATATAATGCTTTTAGCGTATAAATTTAAACGGATAATGGATTTAACTATGTCAAAAACAAATCAAGACCTTAAACAAAAATACGATGAAGTGTTTAAAAAAGGTTCCGAAAACTTTTTCACTTCAAATGGTTTTGAGGAATCTCTTGGGATCATTCAAATGTTAAACGACTGGGGGAACTTAGAAGTTTTAGATATTGGCTGCGGCCCTGGAAAATTAGCCAGCATGATAAGTGCCGCCGGCGCCTCTAAAGTTGATGGAATTGATTACAGCAAGGAAGCTATTACTTTGGCCAAAAAACAATTTAATATAAAAAATGTCAATTACAGTTGCATGGATTACAAATCTGTCAATGAAAAATATGATGTAGTGACGCTTCAGGGCGTTTTAGAACATTTAAACAATCCATTCGAAGAGCTTCATGAAATTTTTGAGCATTGTGTCAAACCAAACGGAGTTTTAATCACCAGTTCGCCGTCTTTTTTAAATCCTCGTGGGTATGTTTGGATGACGCTACAATTGTTGTTTGATGTGCCAATGTCCTTAACTGATCTACATTTTATATGTCCTCCTGATTTTGTCGAATTTTGTGATAAAAACAATTATGAATTGGAATATAGATCGGTTTATCAAAAGTGGGGCTCTGGCGAAGACATGATTAAAGACTTTAATAGACGCTTACGCAATGCTCTGCAAGACGCCAACATGGATAATTCTAACGTTGATAAGCTTTTAAAATGGCTGGCAAAAGGAATTAAATATGTGCCGTACAGTAATGATACTGGCGCTGGCGTCGTTTATAAAATTAAAAAGAAACGATGATACAATTTCAACCAAAGAGGGTAAAAGAAATACTTAATTTCAGAGAAAGCCCAAAAGAAAAAGAAAATAGAATCACTGGACAATATGCCCATGAAGCTGATAATAAAATATATTATCAAGTTTATGGTTCAAAAAACGATCCAGAAATACATGTCGCTGAATATGACGGTGAAAAATATGTTAAACCAGACAACAACTGTGTTTTAAAGGGGTCCTTGGCTGCACATAATTTTCGTGTATTTGTTGATACAAACCCCAACTCGACCACGCGCCTCAAAGCGGTGGGAGGATTTCACACATCCTACCCACACCCCCATTTAAACGCTAGTGACAATTTAGATATACTTGATTGTCACGATCCTGTTTGGCCGAATTTAGGTAAAAAAAGATTTGTCATTGACAAAAAGCACCCCGCACACGCCAATGGGCTATATATTTTTGAATCAGAAGATGGTAAAAAATGGACCACTATAAACGAAAAACCAGTATTAAGTGATTTCACATTATGTAAAGACCGCTGGGGAGATCTACCAATTGGAACAATGGCCAGCGATACACTGCCAACCGCATTTTATGATCACAATATAAGCTCTTATGTGTTGTATACCAGGGCCAACATCAAATTGGGAGTTAGACATGTGCTTCGCACAACTTCTAAAAATTTAATAAACTGGACACAGCCAACCTTAATTCAATGCTCGCCGGCATTTGATTCTAGACACGACAACTTATATTATAGTGGAGTCTATCCATACCCAAAAGAAGATTTTTATATCGCCTTTCCCCCCCACTTCAAAAACATTATTAAAGATGCCGAAGGACATCATCGCGAATATTACAATGAAAAAACTTTAGTTATGGTATCAAGGGATGGCATTCAATGGAAAACAATTGGAGAAATGTTCGTTCACGACGGCAGCAATCCAGAATGGGGTGGTCATATGAGAGCCCCCCATGTTCTAGGGTTCAAAATTATAGATGATAAAGTTCTACTACACGTACATGAACATTTTTTAACATTTGAAAACAAAATGGTACTTTATACTCTAGAAAAAGAAGAATTCGAAGGGCTGATTAAAAATGCTTTAAATAGTATTCCATAAAAAGGAGATATGATGATAGACGCAGTTATCCCAGCACACGCTAAAGATGTTGATACTTTAGATTTGTGTATTAATGGAATAAAAAACAATGTAATTGGAATAAGAAATGTATATGTTGTTTCTAGAGAAGAACTAACAAAAAACGCCATATGGATTCCAGAGAGCACATTTCCCTTTACATTAAAAGAAGTTGGGGATCTTATTGGAAATCATTGGAGAACGTGCTGGTATTATGCCGGTTTAATACAACAGACTTCGGCGGTAGTAATACCAAACTTGGCCAACAATGTATTAATATCTGATTGTGATACTGTCTTTATAAAACCAGTACACCTAGTTGATCCAGAGGGGCGATCAGTTTTTAATGTAAGCTATGATGTTCCGGGGGATGTGACCTTCCACCCGTATTTTGAATATATGGAAAAATTAATCCCGGGCTTAACAAAACAAACTAAATTTTCGGGCATTGTACATCACATGCCAGTACAAAAAGATATACTTGAAGAACTTATAGAAAGAGCCGAGAAGACGCACGGGAAGCCTTTTTGGGAGGCAAATATTGGTGTGACTTTAGAAGATTTTAAATCAGTAAATACAAACTCCCATAGAGATGGACAAGGCATGATGTCAACCTATGATTTATATTTTAATTATGTGTATAAGTACCACCCAAATAAAATGGTGATTAGACCACTAAAAAGCATTCTTGCATACAAGGGGTGCTTAGGTGTAAAGGGGCTTATAGAAACTACAGCCAAGTCCAGAACGAATCTTTATGGAGATGTCCAAATTCTAGACCCGGCCGAAGAAAAAGATTTTAATTTTGATACAGCCAAAGAGGCCATGGAACATATAACAGTTCGCTGTCGCCAACTGGGGTGGGATGCTGTAACATTTCAAAACCACACAAGAACGGGCGTCGACGCTCACAAACAAATCAACGCCGAATACATAAACAATGTCAATTGTTGATATTAGACAAATATTTTTTGATGAAAGAGAGAAGGTGAAGAACTTTTTAGATAATGCTGGCGACTCTTTATCATCTTTTCGTTATTTTAAAACCAGAACTAGCGACGCAATAAAGGGCCACGTAGCCACCTTTTTAGGATACAATAATCACGGCGCTGTCGTTTATGGCCACTTAGATAAAGACACAAAGGAAAACAAATTGTGGCTTGGCATATGTACCTCAGAAAAACAAAGGGGCCGCGGTTTTGGCAAACAAATGATGATACAACTCATAAAAACATTTAATAAACAAACTGAATACGATGTCCTATACTTGATGGTAGATGAAGAAAATGTTGGTGCAATTAGCCTTTATACAAAGTTCGGATTTGTTAATATAAGTAATCACAATGACAAATGCAGAATGGTTCTAAAAAAGGAAACACACAATGGATAAATTTAAAATAGAAGGCCAAGAAGAAGAATATATCATAGATGCAGTTATTCCGGCACACATTAAAGATGTCGACACTTTAGATTTATGTATACAAAGCATCAAAGAGCATGTTAAGGGAATAAGAAATGTACATGTTGTTTCGAAAGAAAAACTAACAGACGAAGCAATATGGGTTCCTGAAGATAGTTTTCCATTTACTCTAAAAGACGTTGCAAATATTATTGGTGCACATTGGCGCACCGGTTGGTATTACGCAGATCTTTTAGAGTTTCTTTCTGCTATTTTAATTCCAGATTTATCTGAGCATGTATTAATTTGTGATTCTGATACTATTTTTCTAGAACCACATCGATTTGTAGTCAAGGGCCCTGACGGTAACGGAAAATCTATCTTTAATGTTGGGTTTGATGTTCCTTGCAGATATGTTATGCCAGAACCTTTTAGATATCCTGACCCCAACGATCCGAGTAGACAATTCGAAATTAAATGGATAAATATAGAAATGGTTGACGGAGGTCTCATAAATACAAATATGACACATTTTAAAAACAGCGAAGAAATGTGGCAATGGTTGTGGGCGCCTGATTATAATACTAAAAACCCATATTTTGAATATATGAAAAGAATTGTTCCTGGGCTTGAAAAACAAACCAAGTTCTGTGCTGTCGTACATCACATGCCGATGCAAAAAACAATTTTAAAAGAGCTTGTTGACAAAGTTGAAAAGGAGCAGGAAAAGCCATTTTGGCAATTTGCACTTGAAACCGTCTTGGAAGATTATGATACCGTTAACAATATTGAAATAAAAGATGCCCCGGGAAAGATGTGCGGATATGATTTATACTTTAATTATGCGTTTCAATTCCACCCAGCCCTTGTTGCGGCACAACCAAAGAAAAGTATCTTGGCATATAAAGGAAAACTGGGCGTCGCTGATATGCCTAATGATGTAAGCCATCCTTCACGATCAAATTTATATGGCAAATATCCAATATTAACCCCATCAGAAGAAGAATTGCTTAATTTTGAAACACCAAAGGAAGCAATACGACATCTCGCCAATCGGTGCAAAGAATTAGGATGGTCGGCCGTCACATTTCAAAATCACTCTAGAATAACACCAGAAAAGCACCGACAAGAAAGTGCTGAATATATAAAGAGCTTGGATGAAAAATAAAAGAAACATACCGCAGATTCAGCCTTGGATTGATGAAGGGGAGCTAGAGCAACTTAAAAGAATTATAGAAACAACATTTGTAACTGAAAATATTCTTACTGAAGAGTTTGAAGAAATTGTGAAAAATTTGACGGGATCAAAATATGCGATTGCAGTTACAAATGGGACTATGGCTCTTTATTGCTGCTTAAAGTCGCTAGGGATCGGCCGCGGCGATGAAGTTATTGTCCCCGATATGACATTCATCGCCACATCAAATTCTGTAATTATGGCAGGAGCCACTCCAGTCTTTTGTGATATAACAAAAGATACCCTCTGTATAGATCCAAAAAAAATAACTGATTTAATAACCGACAAGACAATGGCAATAATGCCGGTGCATTTATACGGACAAAGCGCCGACATGGAAGCAATAAACACAATTGCCGAGAAACACTCTCTATATGTCATAGAGGACGCCGCACAAGGCGTCGGCGTCAAATTCAAAAACAAGCATGTGGGGACATTTGGAGATTTGGGAATTTTATCATTTTACGGAAACAAAACCATAACATGTGGTGAGGGCGGCGTCATCTTAACAAATTCTGATGAATTAAAAGAAAAATGTTACCAACTAAAAAATCATGGCCGGCCAACTAAAGGCACATTTAAGCACGATCACATTGGTTTTAATTTTGCATTTACAGAAATGCAGGCTGCGATCGGCATTTCTCAAATGAAGAAATTGCCACATATCATCTCCAAGAAAAAAGAAATATACGACCTCTATCATGAAGAGTTACGATGCGTGGCCGACAAGCTAATCCCAATTAAAATCGACACCAGAAGTTCTCCTGTTTTTTGGTTTACTTCATTCTTAACAGATCATAGAGATGAATTGGGGAAACATTTAGATGAAAAGGGCATAGGCTCTCGTTTCTTCTTTTACCCATTACATATGCAACCATGCTATTCAGATATGAAAATGGACACACAGTGCCCAATAAGCAAAGAGGTTTATGACAAGGGCATTTCATTGCCGTCTTCTTACAATCTAAATTTAAAAGATCAGAAATATGTTATAGAATCAATAAAAGAGTTTTTTGGAAAAATACAATGATACCATTAGTCGAAGACACAATTGACAAACAAGACATTGACAATCTCGTAGCGTGGCTACAGACAAATCCACGATTAACGAAGGGTGATTGTACAAAACAATTTGAAAAGAAATGGGCTGAATATATTGGCGTAAAACACTCTTTATATGTAAGTTCCGGCTCGACAGCTAATTTGGGAATTATATATTCTTTAATTTTATCTGGCAAGATGAAAAACAAGAAGGTTGTTGTACCAGCCGTTTCTTGGTCAACAACAGTTGCTCCGGTAATTCAATTCGGTCTGGAGCCAATTTTGTGCGATGCATCCAGCGATGACCTTGGCCTTGATATTAATCACTTAGAAAAAATATGTAAAGAAGAAAAGCCAGCAGCAATTATGCTCGTCCATGTTTTAGGGATGCCGTGCAATTTAGAAAAAATTATGTCTCTATGCCAAGAGCATGATATTCTTCTTATAGAAGATTGTTGCGAAAGCATAGGCTCAACATACGAAAATAAAAAAATCGGCTCTTTCGGGCTCGTCAGTTCTTTTTCTTTTTATTTTGGCCACCATATTTCTACAATTGAAGGCGGCATGATTTGTACCGATGACGAAGAATTATATAATATAATGTGCGCCATCCGAAGTCATGGTTGGGATAGAGACTTGCCGGAAAGCAAACAAAAAGAATTAAGACAAACATACGGAATCGATGACTTCCGAGCACTGTACACTTTTTACTATCCGGCGTTTAATTTGAGAGCAACAGACCTCCAGGCTTTTATTGGTTTGCGTCAAATGGAAAAAATTAATGATATTTGTTTTAAAAGAAATAAGAATTTTGAATTGTATGATTCTCTAATAAAAAATGATTATTGGAAGCCGAACTTATCAAAAAAAATGTGGGTTTCAAATCACGCCTATCCTGTCATAACCCCCAACATTAAAGAATTGGCTGCAGCACTCAAGAGCGCCAACGTTGAATCGCGCCCACTTATCTGTGGTAGCATTGGTAAACAGCCTTTTTGGATTAAAAAATATGGTGAAACAAATTTAAATTTTGCTGATGTTATACACGATTATGGTTTATATCTACCCAACAATCATCAAATAACAAAAGAGCAGATTGAGTTTGCTTGTAATATAGTAAATTTTTATACTTCTTAATATTAGAAAATTACTCGAACGGGACATCGCTGGCCGGCTCATCTTCCGGAGCATCTGGTGCCGCGGGCTCCTCTTGGGCCTCGCCGCCCAACGCCTCAATCGCCTTGAGCGCAAGGTCTCGCACCCGATCCATCGACTCTATGGCGTCCTTGAGCATCTCAACGGGGTCCACATCGTCGCTTTCAGGACTTTTAATTAACTTGTCCTCTTCTTCCATTGCCTGCGCCTTCTTCTTTCGCGGTGCGCGCTTTTTACCAGACTTTGATGAAGGAGATTTACCACCCCTAACCTTTATGTCGTACCATTGTTTTTCTTGTAGATCTTTTAATTCGTTATCAACTTCTTCATTAATAAAGCCTATTAAGTCATTTTTTGAAATTTTCATAATGAGATATCTCTCCTTAAAATAAATAGTTTGTAAAACTTGAAATTATTTTATTTCATTTAAAGCTTTTTGTAAAATATTTAAATATATATATTGAAATTTTCACAAAACTATCATATAATGTATATATGATGAAAAAATTATGCTATCTTTTGTTATTTTTAACGCTTTTTTCTTGTTCTAATTCAAAAGAGAAAACCAACACATACCCGCTCAATTATAATGTTCCAGATACAAATTCTGTCACAAAGCTGGATCCTATAGTCGATCCCGGTGAAACAAAATCACCAAAAACAGACGTTTTTGAACCAAAAGACGCCATTAACCTACCCGAAACGACACAAAATGACGCAAAAAGTGGTGTTTTGGATAAAAAAGACACAATTCAACCTCAAAAAGATACTGTTTCGTCCGATTCTTCTGAAAATTCAGACGTCGGCCCCGCAAAGCCGCAGTGTGTAGACCCAGATGGCGACGGATTTGGGCCAAATTGCGACAAAGGAGCCGATTGTGACAATAATAA
>TARA_R110001583_G_scaffold131658_1_pt1 | contig 20714 bp, 13 predicted proteins | sample TARA_R110001583 | Tara Oceans TARA_R110001583 (sample SAMEA4398432) | marine metagenome | biome: Polar Biome; feature: [MES] marine water layer (ENVO:01000295) within the mesopelagic zone...; material: water (ENVO:00002006), including particulate matter (ENVO:01000060) such... | reverse complement strand
TAAGTTAGGAGCGCTTTAAATGAAAAAATATTTGATTGAAATTTGTGGCAAAAAATATATTGGATTTGATCAACAATGGCAGCAAATTGAAACAGATGTATTTTCTGCGGCTAACAGTAATTATTTAAATAATGAAGATTTTTATTTAGTCACTGATTTTAATTATCCTATTAATAGTCGTGAAATACAGGGAGACATTAAATATAGTGACGTGCTCCTTGCTAAACAGCTAAGAGATGAGGGGGAAGTCGTTGGTAGCGTGCAAATTGTTACCTCTGAAAAATATCGACTCAACACACAAACAAATTTTTTGTTTTATCAATCAGTACCTTTAGCCGATTATAATAAATATATTAATATTGCCAATAATACGCTTAGTCACCGTTTACTTGTTCCTTACGCCAAAATTTTCCCTTCTTTGATAAGAAATCATGGCGATAAAGTTGGCTGTGGGGTTGTGCTAATAAATAAAGGCGAAGAGTTTGATTTAGTTATTTACAACAATGGAAAAATTATTGCGAGTAAAAATATTCGTGTTTATGAAAATGAACTAGACGATGAAGCACTCATACATAATTTATCCGACGCTATATCGAGAGTGGCGGCCAGTACTCAAGCTAAAATAACAAGTTTTTTAGCATTTGATTGGATACGTGAAACCGCAGAGTCTCCCAAGTGGCAACAAGCGCTTGCTGAAAAGCTTAATCTAAAAGTGCTTCCTGTAAACACTAAAGAAATATATATCGATGGTGTTAAACAATATAGTACGTTAATTGATTATATAGATGACATGACGGTTTCAAGCAGTATATCGTCGTCTGAAGAACGTTATAACTACATGTTAGAACAAGCATTACCTGTGGTTGCTATGATTATGTTAGTTGTTAACCTGTGGTTCGGATATGACTACTGGCAAACACAAAAATCTATTTCATATAATCGTTTTGAAGTCGCCAATGTTGTGCAGGAACTTGAAGATGCGCGTCGACGTGATAAAGCTAGGCCCGACATTATTGCCAACGAAGAGCTCATTAAAGAATATCAGTTAATACGTGGCGATATTAATATTGTAAGTTTTGAACAAGTGCTTGAAAAATTGGCATTAGCGAACCCCAGTTCAGGGGATGTTTATATCGAATCAATACTGGTTACTTATCCAAATAAATCTCCTATATCCGCTGGAAATTCTACTAGAAATAGCCGAAACAATAAAAACACACAAAAACCATCAGATAGAATTGTAATTCAAGTAGCCGGTGAAATAGTTGCATCAGAAATTGATCACGAAATTGTATTCAATGACTATATTCAAAATTTAAACAATCAAAATTTAGCGGTAACCGATAGCTTACTTGGTGGTGATTCAGCCAACTTTTTTGCTATGGATATAGAGGTGCTTTCTAATGAATAAAAATAAAACAGGCTTTGTTTTTACTGGGATAGCAATTAGCTCAATTTTAGTTTCAGCATACATTACAACATTAAAACACATGAATGTATCGCCTACAGATTTATCGGCTTTTAGTAGTTTACGTATCAAAAAAGTAAGCACTAAAGAAATATCGACCGTAAAAAAGTATATCAAAGAAATAGAAGCGTTAAGTTTCGCAAGTAACAAAGATAATAGTGGGCATTATATATCTTTGTTTAAAGATAAAAGCTTAGCTAAACAGCAAGCGGAACAAAAATTAACGCAATATCATGTCGGTATGATCTATCAAACAAATCAAGGAAGCATTGTCAGTATTGATAATAAATTATATCGACCCAACGATCGTTTAGTTAATGGCGGCACTCTGGTCGCAATAAAAGACGACCACGTGGTAATTGACCACAATAACGCCAAAAGAAAAATTGCTATTCATCGTGCCAACGCCGATATTAAAAGTGCAAGTTTTGATGAGTTTTCAGTAGCAGATGAGCCACCAGAAAATTAATGAAAAGTATTATCATTATAAAAGGTAATCAACGAGGAATGACATTGATAGAGCTCAGTGTCGTGCTTGTTATTATCGGTGTTTTACTTGGCTCTGGCATGAGCTTACTTGAAAATGTAAGTTCATCAGTTAAACGTGAACAAACACATAAAAATTTAATGCTAATACAGCAACTATTGACTTCCATGTTAGCCGACAAAAGTACGCTCCCATGTCCTGATTTAAAAGGTAATGGCTTAGAAAGTGTCTATACTCCAACGAGTGAAAATCGCGCGAGTGACATCAAGGTTAGAAATATTATTGATGTAACTTTTGAAACTGTTGGTGGTGTTAAAGGTCAACGAGTGCAGGTAGTAAAATCATCAGAGCAAAATCAGGATGCAATTCAAGGCACAAAATATTGCACTTTATTATCTGGTAATGGATCTGAAAAATTTATCAGTAAAATACCTTGGAAAAGTATTTCCCTTGATAACGACCACAAATTTTCAGCAGCATTCACTAGAGAAAAAACTGCCCAGCTAACTTATGTATTGCAACCTCAATTAATATATAACTTGCAAGTAGACTCGCCAAATAACGCAATTCTAGTAAATAACGCTAATGGCATCTTCACCTCTCATAAACAATGGTTATGTAGCGTACTTAAAAAAACAATAGTTGATATAGAAAAGGACAATATAGGTAATTTGCCGATCCTAAAGTATGCACAGACAGGTAATAAAGGAATAGACCAAAATAAATATGCAATTCCTGCATTTGTGTTGATTGATGCAATGGACGACTACAACCAAGATGGCGACCCGCTTGACGGCGCAAATGTAAATGTAAATGATGCATCTATAGAAATTGAATCGCCACTAAAAATGCCTGGTGAAGAATATGACGATGTTGTGGTAAGTTCTTCTATAGCTGAAATAGTTGCTAAGTTATGTATAGCTTGAGTAAGTCAATAATCGCTAAGCAAGGGGTATTGACTCACAAAGTGAATAATCGTGGTTTCGCCATTATTGAATTGGTCGTCGCTATGTTGATATTGGGTGTGATGATTGGCGGAATATCATCATTAATTCGTCAACAAGACACCGGAATATTACAACAAGACGTTCACCCGATCATTCCAAAAGTGACTAAAGCAATAGCGAGTTATGTTATTAAAAATGGCCAATTCCCACCATGTGACAAAAATACAGAGTGTACATTAAAACCTATTCTCATTGGCTTGAATGAAAATCGGCACACTATAAGCTATCAATTAGATAAATCATTACCTGTTGACTTTCCAGATGACTTTCCAGATGACTTTCCAGATGACTTACAACCTATACCCGATTTATCATCGGTAGATTTAGATATAACTGAGCCGAAATTTACGGCAATAGTGACACGTCAATCAAAGCTGTATTCCCCTATTACCCAATATTGCTGGCAATTATTGAGTTCTGTTCCTGATACTGATACCAATAGCACTAATGCGTATGAAATAAAGGTCAGCGATACCGAAGACCTTAATCGAATATTTACCGCCAGTGTTGCTAAATCGACGTTTGCTGAACAACTTTCATGTACGCAACGTTTGCAAGCACTTAATGGCGGTGAATATCAGCTTGCAGCCCTAATGATTGCAAAGGCACATAATAAACAACTAATAGACATATTAGCCTTGCGTAAAGAAACGGCAAAAGCAGCGACTGTTTTAGTGGTGACCGATTTAAAAACAAACGTAATGGATATGGCAAATGCAGCTAAAGCTATCAAAGATATTAAAGGACCTAAAACTGACATGTACAGTGGCCCTGCAAAGGTCATTGCTTATGGTGCGGGTATTGCAGAAACTGTGCAAAAACTAACGCAATTAGGCGTGACATTAGCGAACATTATTTTACTATTAGATGGCGGTCCAGGACTAATGGAACTTAAAGGTCAGTATTGTTACGACCACTTCATGAAAGACCAAAACAGCATAGATGCGATCATACAAAGCACCAACACAATTTTAGAAACAGTCGTTACAACAATCAGCGACGCTACCGGCGGCTGTTTACCTAAAAGTGGAAATCTTGAAGATGTTGGTTTATCTACAAAGTGCCTTAATACCTTGCTCGGTGACGCTACAGGTACAGTTAAAAGTAACCTCCCAACACAGGAAATGATTGAAGGTTTACTCGCTTGTGACACATATGACTGGCTAATTGATGGTGACAGCACACCGACAGAGCTATATAAAATTGCCCAGCCGGCGCATGAAATGCAAGCGAATCAAACAATATATTTGGAGTTTCTAAAAGCTCATTTAGAAACGATTTTATCACCGGAGAGCAAGTAATGTTAAGGCTATCATCTCAAAAAGGTTTTTCGTTAATCGAGGTAGCCGTTGCCATTACATTACTTGGCATTATCATTGGTTCGTTAAGTTCAATTGCAAGCATGTATTTACCTTATAAACGTATTGCTGATACTAAAACGCAGTTATCTATAGCCAAACAGGCATTAACAAGCTACATCAAGCTAAACGGGCGTATACCATGCCCATTAGACGAAAGTGGGACTGAAATTAGTTGTCGTAACGGTGCTTTTACGGGTAATTTACCTGCTAAAATACTTGGCTTGAATACGCCGTTTCTAGACGGCTGGGGCCGGCCATTTTTTTATGCCATTAACCCTAGATTAAGTACAAACTACAAGACTTTCTCTGATTTTATTGGTGATCAAAATAACGAAATAAAAGGTAATCAATATTTATTCTGTCGTGACATGGCGATTAACGCCCAATTTGTTCATCAATACAGCAATTCAATTGGTGCTTTTAATAAAGTGCTCGATGATCCCGATTTTATTTACAGCCACGAACTTGCCTATACACTAATCAGTGGTGGCCCAAACAATATAAGTGAGCAGTCAACCGCCGGAGTAGTCAGTCTTTCGAAAGAAGTTGAAGGTTACGGAAATATAGATGTTTATGCTGACGACTCGGATAGTGAATCATGGAATAACTCCAGCCAGTCGGTATTTAAGGTGAATTTACATCGCCAAACACGGCAATCAAAATCAAGCTCTATCCACAACTTATCGCAGCAATGTTTAGCACAAGGTAATAGTGACAATGAATTATCATCTGATAATAATGAACCCTTGCCTGTTGCAAAAAGCGCTATCGTCAATGCTGACGATATTTATTACTCCCAAAGTTTAATTGGTTTAATCAGTAAATTAAATTGTCCGGCAATAATAACAGGTATTAATGCGATGGAAACGCAAACACAAATCTCAGCAAAAATTAGAGACGTAACCGCATGGCAAGATGACTATTATGACCTATTTACTAAATTTTTAACGGCGAAAAATTTAAACATAACAGCTGCGGAAAAAAAACTTTGGGAAATGCGAACAAAAGCCCTTGCCGACTTATTGAGTGCTACAGCAGGTATAGCTGAGGCAAATTCTGCCGTATTGAAGGCGGCATTAGAAGTAATTAAAACGATTAAAAATTTAAAAACTGAAATGAAAAAAGCGTCAGATGAATATAAAGCTGCGAGTAAAAAACTAGCGGAGGCTCAAGCAGGGATAGATGAAAAATTTATCATGATTAAAAATGTTAATTATCAACAACGTAACTTTTGTAATTATTCAAAGAATGAAGTAAAAAAATATTCAGAAGCAGAGCAAGAAAGTGGCACAAATGAGGTAGATTTATGCGCATCATGGTAAACACCTCAAAAGGGTTATCTTCAATTCCGGTATTAATTGTTTTAACAATAATGTCATTAAGTGCAATATACCTTGTTCATAATAAAATATCGCAACTTAACATTGTTCTTAATGAAACAGAACAAGAAGAATTGTCTGAAGTAGAACATGCTATTATCGGTATGAGCTTTGTTTCCGGTTCGTTACCCTGCGAGATCACGGCCAGTAATACAGGGAGTAATGCCAACGGTAAAGGCGATTGTAACTCTGTTAATACTTCAGCTGGACAGTTGCCTTATCGGCCATTAGGTCTTAGCAAATTAACCACTGCGCAATACGACTATCAACCATTTAAAGTTGCTAAAACTTCAGCCAATGCAACCACTACAAAAGCAATTGAAAGCTCAATGGTGGGTGATAAGTTACGCTCACACGGGTTAATTGTTTCTAAAAATGCCAAAGTTGCCCTTGCTGAATTTCAAAACCTAAATCCATTAGCGCAACTAGCCTCAGCCAGTGCTTCAAACCCTGCGATAGATCACGTTTTAGAGCAACTTGCCGACTATTGGCTGAACATTATTAAGAAAACCCCTGGTGCTGCGCCTAGACGTAGTGATGACTTTCCAAGTGGGATTACAGAACAAGACATACTTTATACTGTCCCATATACAACAGTAGCATCGGGTGCGCCTGAGGCCAAAACGATAGATTCAGAGATATCAGAGAAAAAAGTTACCTTTCATAAAAGCTTATCAGGTATTAACGGAGACAACTTTTACATTGATAGTTTGCAAGCTCTGGTTGAGCACGTAAATACGCTTTCGGGCATAGCCGATAACGTATCTTTATATACAGACTTAACACGTTCAGACTTTCCACCGGTTACTTTATCAACAGGAATGTATTCGCCGCTATTATTTAACCCGTCTGAAAACGATAAATCTATTAACGACTCAGCTAATAGTACAGTCAAATGGCGAAAGACAATGATGAATCGTTATCCAAATGGTTACATTGGCGAAGACGCTGTTGCAGGGCCAATTGGCCGCATAAAAAACTTAGCCGGTGCTTTAGCAACATTTAAAGTTTCTTATAGCAGTTGGCGAGAGAGCAAAGCGCCAATTGTAGACTTGCAGGAAATAAAAACAGAGCTTGAAACGATTATAATAAGCGGTGGTGCAATGTGCCTAGTTAATGAAGACGGCGCAGATGAAGTTACAACAGATGAAGAAGCTGGTGGTGAAGAAAGCCTTAACTTTGACGAAATTAAACAATCGGTTAACAACGCAACCGAGAAAATTAATACACAGCTTAACGCTTGGGGAAATAGAAATAATACCATCAGTTGGCCAACTCAAGAGTATTGGCCATACATGCAAAGTATTACGATAGAACCTTATACTGCTGCCGTTCCTGAAAATGAAAAGCCAAATGTCGGCTATTTATATAACATTAACGAAGGCTATATTGAGCCTGAATCTGCTGACCTTGCTTATAAATTGAGTCGACTTACGCGGTATTCCTCTGAAGAAAAACGTGTTTTGCAAAACGGTAACTTGCAAGTAAATTATCGAAACGCTCTTAAGAATAAAAATGATTTAGAAAATTTAGATGATTTTGGTGCTGAGATTGACGCTGTAATCGAAAGTCATTCTGAAATTGATCCCGACACTACACTAGGCATATATTACCAACAAGTGAGTAAACAACTTGATGACGCAAAAAATCGTACGAAACAATTAGAAAGGCAATGGAAATTAGCACTTAAACAAGTGAATAAAAATGGCAGCTTTATCCAACAAATACTACAACAAGACAGTGGCGACACTAGCGGAATTATCAAACAAGAATTTTATAGTCGGGACAAATATACCAAAGGTCAATATCAGCACGCTAATGTAACGACCCACGCTGCTATAAAAAAATGGCCTTTTATTCCAATGCTGGAAAAAAATGTTGATGACCATATTGATCAACGCAATAAGCTTTTCGGTAAGGCAAGCTATAAACTTAACCTAGACAATCCAGCTGAATTTAAAGCTCCTGAAGCGTTAGATGATAATGAAGCTGGTCGTTATTTTACTAATCATAGTAATAAGGGGCAATGCGCAATTAGGCCGTATTACTGGGATGAAACTGGTAATAATAAGAAGAATATAAAGCAAAAGGATGAAAAATTCAAAGGATTTATAGAAGGTAAAAGATATGACTATTTAGAATATCTCTACCTGAAAGACGAGTTAAAGACTAAAGGAATAGAAACAATCATTAGACAAAAACTACCAATAAACTGGCTTAGCCAATCAATGGCCAGAGGAGACGACGAAAGACAACTCACTTTGCCAATTAATGTGCAATACAATGATAATGGCGAAGAGGTACAGCTATTTGAATTATACAATGATAACTCATTGTTTCACTTTAGAAGCGATGTAACTAAAGTATGTAAAGGCATCACGACAATTATTAATCATGCCAAAATTCGTTTTGATGGCGAAGACGAACCTAGCATTTACCCAAGCTTGAAAAGTGATAAGGGAAAAGGCAGTTTCTCTAAAGCTAGTGAATTTCCTTATAATTTGGGAAGTATCCGTAATCGCAACACTGATTGTGACAATAAAAAATACATACAACGTTATATAGAGCAAAATGACTCAGGATATAATGAAATGTCTAACATGGATCCCGATGAAAAATTTTCCTCATATGCAGAGCACTACTTGACGAGAAGTGGAGAATTTGACAAAGGAAAAGTAGCAGATAATCAACAATACACTGTTGATATATGTGTAGGTCATGCCACGAATATATACAAAAACTATTCAGACAATTTATCTAAAAATCCATTAAAGTCAGAGACAGAAATTAATGCCGAGTGTGAACAATATAAAGATGAAAAAGATGTTGAACAATGTAAGAGCCAAGCAAAAGAAACCAATGAAAGAGATGCTTTTACAAAAGCCAATAGCGAATATAATGCAGAGCTAGAGACACCCTTAACGTATGCATTTACCTTAGATAAATATAAAGCATTAAGTGGTGATGATGATTCAGAAACAGCATTGGCAGTATGCGAAGAAAAACTTGCGTCTGAGGATGATGCAAGTCTTGGCGCTTTAACCATCAGTAGTACGAGCGATATTTTTCTTCAACCGGAAGACGTTGAAGAATACAACACGGCTATGAAATGGAGCATTGATAACATTACGGCTATTCCATTTACTAATAAAGGTAAAGGGAAATGGGATAAAGCTATTACCTCATGTGAGGAAGATGTAAACAAATATGGCTGGATAGTTTGGCAGGGCCGTAAAACGCAATATTTGGCCTATTTATGGCGTACCATTTTTGCACCCGACTTTCAAACCATTGCGCCTGAAGAGGTAGAGAAGAACAAAAATATTCCATCTGATATTGCACGTTTTGAATCGCCAAAAGTTGATGATAGCGAGGCAGTAAAAAAAGAAAAAGCTGCCCCGATAGATTTTTATAAAAACTTAGAAGGCCGCTATTTTTATCATTCATTTCCTGTCAATAAAACACTAACAGCTTATCGCCATCTTTTATGGCAATTAGGTGATGCAGAAGGTGCAGCTTCTAATCTCAAGACTGTATGTACTAGCTTTAATGAAGCAAAAGATAATGCCAATGCTGTATTACCTTTTGAATTAAAAGATAGAGCGGCACTAGCAAACTTTAACAAAGATTTTTGTGAGAAAAGTGCGAAAGCCGCACAGATAGACGTTATTAAAAAGATTAAAGGATTTTGCTCTGGTAATAAAGAGGGATGTAACCAAGATAATGTTGTTTCAGTGGTTATAGGAAAAGGACCTATAGCAGAGGAAGAAAAAGACGTAAAAGCCTCTGTAATTATACCGTCACAATGTAACTCAATAGTACAGACTAATAACAAAATTTGCGGTTCAGATAGTGAAGATAGTGAAGATAGTAAAGATAGTAAAGATAAATGTATACCCGCTAGCTGTATGGTAGAAGCCGAAATGTTAGCCATTGATCACTACGTTAACACTAAGCTGATGGAAGATAAAACGATAGATGACGAATTAGCCATCGAACTTCCTGATACTGATAGTTTTGTTGGGCTAAGCGATCTTTGTTATCAACTTGATGAATATGGTAAGAATAATAGCAGTGCAATTACACAAGCAGGCGGCTTTACTAAAACCGCATTACCCATGCTTAGTCAGCATAACTTGAATTTACCTTTACCTTATTTGCTTGTTAATCGTGGTGAAAATAAAAAAAATGATACCTTTAAAAGCGATTCGGTTATTAAGGAGTTAAACGCTAAAGGTGACGATAAATTTCTCCCTATGTTGCCTCAATCTCTTTATATTAAATTAGGTTGCCCGGCTTTATTGTCAAATTATACCGATTACAGTCAGCTGATTGATTTAGCCAATACCCACTACGCTAGAATGCAAACTTTAATAGAGTTGACTACCTTGTACACGGCAACTTCAAAGTCCGCGTTAGCGTCAAAAACGGCAACTGCGGTTGCAGAAACTCTAAGAGCAACAGCAGATGTTACGCAAGCGATAACAAATTTTGTGTCCGCGTTTTCAACATTTCCAGCGGTGCAAGTGAATATGCTCGTTGCAGGGGGGCTTCGAACTGCAGCAGCGAGTTTACGCTTTATCAATATAAGTATTGCGTGGAAACAAATTATAGAAGGTTTTATTGCTTTAGAAGGTGTTAAGCAAATGGAAAAAGACGCTAAAGCGTTAGCTAATAAAAGTAACGTAGAAAATGTGCCGCAAGGTACTAAGTTTTCTCAAGCTTATTCGGTAACACAGCAGGCAGTGACCATGGATAGAAGAACAGGTGTTATTTCAACGAAACAGTTGGCATCTGAAGGGTATTTTTAAGTGAACTATTACGAGCAGAATAAAATTAATAATAAGGGTAATATTATGAAGAATTATAAAATTTCAGCATTGGCTGCTATTAGCATACTGGTGTCTGCTTGTGCGTCATCACCTAATCAAGATCTAAATGAGAGTTTTACTGATAAGAGTAAAAACTTAGAAGATAAGATCCTAGCTAAATCAAAACGATCTCATGACAGAAATAAACTTCTGCGTGAGAAATTAGAAACAATACAAAAACAACAATTTGAAGCGCAACCCGTTGCGCCTATTTATGATCCCCTTGATGATATTAATGTCAACCTTGTCGTTGAAAACGAAGACCTGCATGTAATTCTTAAAGCGATAGCCGCACAAACAGAAATGAACTTACTTATTCATCCAACAATTGCGGCAGGTGCTTATAAAGTTACCGTTGATTTTAGAAACATGCCAGCATCGTCTGTGCTTAAACATTTATTTAATTTAACTGACTTAAACGGTGAAGTTAAAGATAATTTCATTAGTTTAAAGCCGATGCAAGAAGAAATATTTTACATGAGCTTTATGGAGTCTGAAATTCAAAGTTCATTTTCTGCCGGTGGCGATGTGCTTGGTGGTGCAGGGGCTGAAGGGGGTTCTTCTGGCGGGCAAGTTAAGGGCGAGTTTACTGTAAGTGGCACAGAAATCCCAAATAATAACCCTTATGAAGTACTTGACGAAATGCTATCTTCAATTGTCGGCGCAAGTGCTGGTGGTGGGTATGGCGACAATGTTTCTGGCGCGTCAGACTTTTCAGAAGTTGGTGAGCTATCTGTTTTAGGTGCAGCAATTCGAGGTGACTCTCAAAGTTATACGCTTAATAGATTAACCGGTAGCTTATTTGTGCGAGCACGCCCATCAGTAATGCGTACCGTGAGAAAAATGGTAACAGATTACGAGCAAGCCTTGAGTAAACAAGTATTAATAGAAGCACAAATTATTGAAGTTGAATTAAGTGATGACTATCAATACGGTATAGAGTGGCAAACGCTGCGCAGCAATATAGCTTATACTTTTAATTCTGGTGTTGAATCAGTGACGGGTGTTAGCAGAGCTTTTGGTTCTTTAGATCAAGGATCGCCAGCCACAGTAACAATTCCTGAGTACTCTTCTTCGCCATCGAATGCTGCGAGTATTTACTGGGGCGATGATAATGCTTCAGCTGCATTGACGATGATCCAAGAATTCGGTGACGTATCTGTTCTATCAAACCCAACTATTCGCAGTAAGCATGGTTTACCTTCAATGATTAGTATAGGTACAAGTTCTACTTATATATCAGATACTAAGGTGACAAATAATAACTCGTCAGGTGCAACTGTTACTACGCAAGAAGTGCAAACTAAGAATGTATTTGATGGTTTAATGTTAGGTGTTGTACCTTTTGTTAGTCGCAATAATGATATCACTTTGTCTGTTCACCCTGTGCAATCTAAAGTCAATCCATTAAGTCTACAATTGCAAAAGGTAGGCCAGGATACCGAAATATCATTACCTGTAGTGCAACTTAAGTCTATCGTGTCTCAATTAAAGCTTAGAGATGGTGATGTAGTGATTATAGGTGGATTAATAGATCAGCAAGATTTTGTTCAAGAAGAAGAGGTTCCATGGTTTGGTCGTTTGCCTGTACTAGGCAATTTATTTAAGAAAAAAACAGACTCTGAAGCGGTTAAAGAATTGGTTATTATTATTAAAGTGACGCTCGTTTAATAATATGAGTTTAGTTTATCGCTCGCTGAGTGAAATGAGAAAAACACCTAACCCAGAGGTTGAAGCTATAGTCGCTTCAGCCTCAGCTGCTGCGCCTGCATTTAGGTGGAAGTCGCTTTTAAAATTAGGATTAGCGTGCGGTATTATCTATGGTGCTTTTTATATTGCGATGCCAGCAGTAAATGTTGCTCATTCACCAGAACTTGTACAGCAAAAAGCTGAACCAACGGAGGCATTAACTCTTAAAAACGAACCAGTTGCTTTACCGGTAAAGGCTCCGGTGATAGTAAAGCGTGAAACTGATGATTATCAGTTGGAACTTAGTCAAGACAAAGCAGTAGAAATAATTGCGTTTAAAAACGAAATTACCCCAACAAAAGAAAAGTCAGCAGCAAAGCAAATTAACACTTTGACTATGAATGAAAATATAGCGGTAGAGCAGAAAAAAATAACGCATAAAGCCATTGAAGAAAATTTTCAGCTAAATACCAAACCTTTATTACCAGCATTGATATCTACAGCAGACAAAGTTGAAAAGTTTAATGCCAAACGGCTTAAAGTGACAAAGCTTAAAAAACTAGAAAGTAGCTTTTATCAAGCGTTATCGCTTAATAATAATGAAGACGCGAGCCAATTGTTGGATGATTTTGGCGTGATATCGACTTATGAAAGTTTGCATTATAAGAAGCTGCAATCATTTTTATTGATGCATGAAAAGCGTTGGGCTGAAGCTGCAATAATATTAGGGCAACTAACTGCGATAAATAAAAATGATAATGACAGTTTATTTAACTTAACAGTATGTTTGTTTAATCAGCATTTATATAAGCAGGCACGTATTGGGTTAGATGAATTAAGTATGCGAGGCGTTTATCAAGAAGTAGTCAGTAAAATGCTTAATGATATTGCGAAACGAACTAGCCAACAAGCGCGAGGTTTTTAATGTTTGAACCTTGCCCATATCACTACTTAGGATTTAATCGTTCACCATTTCCATCGACCCCAGATGCAGAACATTATTTACTTACGGAAAAAACGTCGACTATTTTGATTGAGCTTTTAAATGTCGTGCAACATAACAAAGGTATTGCGCTAATTATTGGTGATGTGGGATTAGGCAAAACAACCTTTATTCGGTATTTTTTATCTCATTTAAGTGAGACCCAATACGTTACGTCACTTATTTTAAATTCTTACCTGCAAGATGAAGCTCTTCTGGATGGAATTTTAAAAGATTTTGAGGTTGATGTTTCAGGTTGTAGTGCCAAAAATTTAACAAATTTTGAAGAAAAACTAACTTTTTTTAATCAATGGTTATTAGCATGTTTTAGAGAAAAAAAACGCTGTGTTTTAATTATTGATGATGCTCAGAACCTGAGTGACTCATCATTGGAAATGCTAAGATTACTAACTAATCTTGAAACGAATACAGAAAAATTGCTGCAAATAATCTTAATTGGTCAGCAAGAATTATTTGTGACTTTAAAGCAACCCAAGTTACGCCAATTATATTCTCGCATAGTTTATCAAGCGACGTTCAATCGAATTAGTTACGTTGAAGCACGTGCATATGTAGATAATAAATTGCTTATGCAGGCAAGAGACCCTAAGGCACAATTGTTAACAATAACACCAGCAGGGTTGTGGTGGCTTTTAAGGTCATCTAACTTTAACCCAAGAACTTTTAATATGTTATTAGATCGGGGTTTACATGCCTGTATTGTAAACAAAACTAACGTATTGGGAGTGCGCTGCGCTTATTTGATACTCAAGGATATGGCGTGGAAAAAAAGTAAGGTTAAAAAAACTTCATTCATTTGGATTACAATGTTTTTGGCATTGCTTAGTTATTTTATTTTAACAGATTTTTTCAGCCAAAATGTAAGCATAAAATCACCTTCTCATCAATTGATGGAACATCAACCACTTGCCGTTGTTCAAGATATCCCAACACCTGTAATAGCACCTGTAAGGTTTAGCAATATTCAAAATTGGCTGAGCGAATACGGATACTTGGAAAATTTTACAGGGTTTGAGTCAGCGCTAATTAATTATGATGTTGAAACAATGGAAGCATTATTATCAGCATACGAAATTAAGATTAAAATCAGTAAGGAAAAGCCTAACCCATTACATGTTTTGAAAACATTCGACTTAAAAAATGACCAGTTTTTAATCTTATGGAAACCTGAATTATGGTTAGAGAAATACCACTATTTAGCGGAGTCTCAAAGCGTAAAATCGCTACAGATAGCACTAACGACAGTTGGTGTGTATAGCGATGCGATTGACGGAATCGTTGGTCGTCAAACCATGCAAGCACTGATGGCTTTTCAACTTAAACACAACTTACCCTCTACTGGCTTTCCAGATAGAAATACTTTATTCGCATTGCACATGACATTAAGAGGCCTGCAGCATGCTTGAACAATTAAATGAAATATTATTAAGTCGTCACTATGTGAGCCAAAAGCAATTAAATTTTGCTCAACATGAAAGTCATGTTACCAATAAGCCTATTGGCGAAGTTCTTGAAAAGCTAGGTATGTTAACCCGAAAGCAAGTTGCGGAATTGACCGCTGAGCTGGTCGGACTCGAGTACATTGACAGTGATAAAATACTGCCTTCTTTAGCGGCGCTAAAGCTTTTTAATTTTAACTTTTGTTCACGAAATAATTTTATTCCGATCGCCATAGATGGAAATGAAATTGTGTTAGCCAGCTCTGAAAAGAATGAAAATATTGTACGTGAAGCGGTCTCAAAGCAATCACACTTAAAAGTAAAACAATTTTATTCTGATGCTAAAGGGATTCAAAAAACTTTATACCATTACTACTTTTCGTTAGACAACCCCATAGAAGACGTTATCAGTCGTGAGGTTAATAATGTTTTGCAGGACGAAAATGCGGTAAGAACATTGGATGATTTACTTAGCCATATTATTCACCTTGCTGTTAAAAAACGTTGTACTGATATTCATGTGCGTCCAATGGATACTTCAATTAACGTAGCATTTCGAATAGATGGCGTTATGCATTCTATGTTCTCGTTAGATAAGCGATTACATCGATTGACAGCGACCATTAAATTACGCTCTTCTATGGATATTGCCGAATTTCGTTTACCACAAGATGGCGCTTTTGATGTAAAGCTTAATGAAGATGTTTTTGATATTCGTGTGTCGACAATTATTTGTTCTGAAGGTGAAAATGTTGTTATGCGTTTATTACCTCGTAACCATGAAGCAAAAGTGTTGCGAGATTTAGGTTATGAAGAAGAACATTTATCCATTATCAATCGCATATTTAAACATCCAGCCGGTATATTCTTAATTACAGGGCCTACTGGCTCAGGTAAAACAACCACGTTACACGCTGGATTGAGAAACGTCGATTTACTTGATAAAAACGTTTTAACGGTTGAGGACCCTATTGAATATCGTATACCTCTTGTTAGGCAGACACAGGTGAATAATGCCGCTGGTTATACGTTTTCAAGCGCTATAAGACATTTCTTACGTCATGATCCTGATGTGATTTTAGTTGGTGAAATTCGAGACGCTGAAACAGCGAAAACAGCTATTACAGCGGCAGAAACAGGTCACTTAGTGCTTTCTACTCTGCATACCAATAATGTCATGGGTATTGTTCCTCGCTTACTGTCTTTAGGTGTGCCTTTGCACATGATTACTGATTCATTGGTTGGGTGTATATCGCAAAGACTGATTAGAAGAGTGTGCGGTAGTTGTGCTGAGATGGTTAAACCCACAGCGGAAGATATGGAATATCTGGACATTGATGAAAATCGTTTGTTGAGAAAAGGTAAAGGCTGTGAACATTGCTCTGACACTGGGTTTATTGGTCGCGATACTTTATATGAAATATTACCTGTAAGCCCTGACTTTTTGGCTGCATATGAAACCAACTCAACAGTAGTTGAAATTCAAGAGAAAGCTTTGGCTGCAGGCATGGTAACGGCTTATGAAGTAGCTAAAAAGAAAGTGCTAGCCGGCAATACCAGTGTGTCAGAAGTTATTTATTTAGCGCCAAAACCGGAATAAAAAGGAAATCTCATGGCATTGTTTAGATATAAAATATTAACAACAGCTGGTCAGGCAGAAGAAAATGTAACGGATATTCCTGTAGATACCCCCATTGCAGCACACGAATATTTAGAGCGTAATGGTTCAATGGTGATATCGGTTTCTTTGATTCCAGCGCTCTTAAAACCGATATATTTGGTTAGAAATAGTTATTATAAAAGACAAATTAAACGTGGCGATATAGCAGAGTTTCTTCGAAACTTGGCCATTATGCTTAAATCAGGTGTTCCTATATTAGAGGCATTAACTGAGTCATCTGAAAACGGCTCAAATCCTTATTTATCTTTTGTAATTTTAGATATTAAAAGTGCGGTAGAGTCAGGGGTAAGTCTATCTGTTAGTATTGAGCGCCACATGGATATATTTCCTAAGACTGTGTTTTATATGGCTAAAGTTGGAGAGGAAACTGGTCGGTTAGATACTACGTTGATGGATGCTGCACAGCATTTAATTAAAATTGATAGAATATTTGTCGATATTAATAAAGCCTTAATGTATCCGTTATTTGTGTTAGTTTTCGCGCTGGGTGCTTGTTTTTTCTGGCTCCACTATACGGTGCCGAATATGATGGAGTTGTTTGTGGCTATGCAGGTTGAATTACCGGCAATTACAGTAGCTGTTTTAGATGCGTCTGAGATAATTACAACGCAGGGACCAACATATCTTGCCGGCTTTATTGTTGTTATATTGTGTATTGTACAAATGTATAAAAGAAGTGTTTTGTTTCAATATAAATGGGCTGCATTCGTTCTTAAAACCCCTGTTTTCGCTAATTTAATTATCCAATCTAACTTATCTTATATATTTGAGTATTTTGCTTTGTTGTCAAAGTCAGGTATTGATATTCGAAATTCGTTAGGCATTATTTCTGATGCGGTAAGTAATCCTATTTACAGTGAAAAAATGGGTAAAATTAAAGTTGGAATTGAGGCTGGTAATCGGCTTTCGACCCAATTTAAATCCGTTGGTGGTTTCCCTCCTGTTTTAATTAGAATGATTGCAACCGGTGAAAATAGTGGACGATTGTCAGAGCAAATGGAATTTATTGCGAGTGATTATGCGACTAAATTACAAGATGCGATTGATAAATTTAAATTGATGATTGAACCGATGTCTGTAGTTTTTGTTGGGGGCTTTATGTTGTTTATGATTGTGGCGTTGTTTTTACCTGTTTACGATTTAATTGGGAGTGTGACGGGTTAATATGAAAAAATCGATAGCGTTGTTTTTATTATTGTGGTCATTTTCAAGCTTTGGTGCAGTACTGATGCAGTTTGATAGCTCCCAAAAATCAGGAGATATAAAACAGAGTGTTATAGTTAACCAACATGGCGTGAGAATGGAGTTAGGATTAGGCACCTATTATTTATATTTAGCGAAGGTGGATAAACTGTATATAGTCATGGGGCAAGCAGAACGTTATCGAGAAATAAACCAGACAATGATCTCAAGTTTGTCGTATGAAATGAAATCAGTAAAAACAATGATCCAGCGTTTTAGTAACTCTCCAGAATTTGCGCAACACTTAACTAAAGAAGATAGAAAAAAAATGGATAAGGCGCTGGCAGACCTAAATCAAGCAAATAAAAAATTCGATGCGGTTAACCAGCAATTTACACAACAGAAAAAGTTGAATGAAAATATTAAAGTAAAACCAACATCTGCGCTTAAACGAGTTGCTGGAAAACGATGCAAAGTGCATCATGCTTTTATAGACGCTACCCCAATACTTACACTATGTTTGTCAGATCAGAAGGCGCTAGGTATTCCCGTGGAATTTATTCAAAACTATAATAAATTTCGACAAAGAATGTTAAGCATGTCTGGTGTCAAAGCTAAATTATTACATGATAAATCGGAACTAGCTTTATTGATGACGTCACCAGATAAAAAATCAGTTTATAACCAAAAGCTAGTGGATATTAAAAATGTTAGTACTTCATCAACTTTTTTTACAGTACCAAATAATTACATTAAATTTTAAAAAAAGTTGGTTGAAATGGCTGAAAAACACTCGAAAAATAAGCGTTACTTTTTTCTCTTAATATTAAGTTTGTTAACTGTGGTTACGGTAGGCATAACCATTTCTAGTTATATTGCATTAAAAAATGACTCTGTCGCATTTCATCTGTCGATGAAAAACACTGTAGTTAAACAAACAAGCGAGTCTGCAGCGCAAATTAGTCAAAAACTGTTAAAAATTCAACAGCACGTCATTAGGTTTTCAGAAATAGTGACGGCGAGTAAAAATAAACAAAATATTGAAAGTATATTAAAAGCAGAGTTTGAGAAAAACAAAGAGTTATTCACTTTAAATGTTACTTTTAAGCCCTTTTATTTCTCGCCAGAGCGACAATATTTTAGCCCCTATTACCAGCGTATTAGCGAAACAAATACTTACTCTAATTTAACGTATTACGATAAAGATTTAGAGCAATATGAATGGTATCACGCGCCAATGCAAGGAAGGTCATTATGGACAGAGCCATACTTTGAAAATAATGGCGTACATATGACAACATTCTCAGTGCCTTTTTATGAATCTGCGTCAGCAAAAATTAACGGTGAAAAACCCATAGGTGTGATCCCTTCAGACGTATCATTAAGTTTTTTGACTACTGAACTTAAAAAATTTCCCTTTGAAATTGATGGTTATGCAATGCTATTTTCTAATAAAGGAAAATTGATCTCTCACCCTATTTCTTCATTTGTCCGAGGCGATAATGATGTGAGTGCTTTAGTAAAAGTCCCAGAATTCAATTTTTTAACAACCGCTGACCAATGTATAGGGAGCGACTACAACGGGGTGCGTATTCACAGTGTCGAACAAGAGTCATCCCAGACATACCTTATTGCTTGTACTAAAGTGGCAAATACTGACTGGACACTTATTACTAAAGTTTCTGCCGATGCCTTTAAAGCGAACGCTGATACTATTAGAAGATCCAACATTGAACTTATTGTTTGGGGAGTGTTGAGTATACTGCTTGCTAGCTTTTTGTATATTGTGTTTGTTAACAACTTTGAAGTGCTATGGAGCATTTCAGTGTTTGTGGCTTCTTTGTTTATGCTGGCGACAATTTTGGTTTGGGTATTAGCTAGAGTATACCCAGTAGAGGGAGGTGTAAGCTCTATCACTGTTTCAAGTATTGCTCAAAGAGAGGCTTTTGAACAAGGTTTAACACAAAGGTTGCATGACATGCGCCTACCGAACTCCATATTTTTACCTACGGGTATAGCGGTAGAATCACTAGAATTTATCACCGCGAATAATGTAAAAATTACTGGTTTTGTTTGGCATAAATTTCCCCCTCAAATAGCACCGCATGAGCGTAAGCCATTTTTACTCCCTGAAGCCGTAAGCTCTGAAGTCGTTGAAGTGTATCGTGAAAGTTCGACTAGTGGCGTAGAGTTAATTGGTTGGAGATTTAACGCACAACTTCGTCAATCTTTTGATTACTTTAAGTATCCTTTTGATCAAAAAAATGTGTGGATTAGACTATGGCCTGGACAGTTTGGTAAGGGGGTTGTTTTAGTACCTGATTTTGAGTCTTATAGTCAGATTGGGCCTGGTGCTAATATGGCGATAATAGATGACATTGTACTTAATGGCTGGTCGTTAAAAGCAAGTAACTTTAATTATATATACCACCAATATAATAGTAACTTTGGACTGTCGGGTTTTAATACCCAAGGTAAAACACCTGAGTTATATTACAGCATTATGATCGAAAGAAACTTTATAAGCCCATTTGTTACCTCGCTACTACCTTTCATGATTATAGCGAGCATTTTGTTTATTACTCTTCAAACCATTCCGTATTCTTCCTATGGCGAAATCAGAGATAATATTATCGCTATAGCTTTCACTATACTACTTGCACATTATAGTATGCGTGAACGTCTTTCAATTTCAGAAGTTGTTTATTTTGAATATTTTTATTTTCTTTTGTACTTAATTATATTCAGTGTCATGGTCATAGGGCATCAATATTTTAAAAATGAGCGAAGTAGTCATAAGAACCACCGGTGGTTTAAGTTGTTATCATTCGGCTATTGGCCGGTATTATCTTCGACAATATTATTACTAACGCTCAGTACGTATTATTAGAGGTTTAAACCAGAAGAATACTTGAGGAAATCTAAATTTGATCCAGCTACATAATAATGAAGTGGCTGTATACTCAAGTTTTTGAGGTTTTAATTTAAAAATAAAAAGAATGGGGTGGCGGGACTTAAAGCCTCGTGCACTTGAAATATCGGAATCACAACTAGGTCGTCGAGGGTTTAGTAGGATTAATGTGTATCAAGCTAGATATTACGGGTTTTGTTCATGTAATAGCTTGGATTTAAGGGTAATTTTTGGTG